>Ga0193956_1000211_pt1 | contig 27949 bp, 27 predicted proteins | sample BB_7_MG_FD_140358 | JGI IMG/M metagenome (GOLD analysis project Ga0193956, IMG submission 140358) | Microbial mat bacterial communities from the Broadkill River, Lewes, Delaware, United States - BB_7_MG | ecosystem: Environmental > Aquatic > Freshwater > River > Microbial mats | place: USA...
GTTGATGCCTTGCTACAGTTCTTGAACAACTAGGAGGAGAATATCATGTCCTATAATAATATTTTTGTAATTGCTGATACTGAAATGAGTTTGAAAGAACTTGCCAGTGGCGCAGCTAAATTAAGTTCAAAGTCATCAACCATTATTTTTGACAGCAGTTTAAAATCTCTGGCGAGCTCTTTTGCTGTTGAAAACGTCTATCTTTATGAGTCTGACGACTCAGTAATGATTGAAGACTACGCCAAGATGATTGCTGAAGTGGTCCAAGTGCAAAATGCAGACTTGGTACTGGTAAGCAATTCTGTGCGCGGTAAATTGTTGGCAGGTAAATTAGGCGTTTATTTAGACACTTGTGTCGTCTCTGGTATCTCATCGTTAGAAGAAAAAACAAGCCAAAGAATGGTTTACGGTGGAGCGGCGTTTAGAAGTGAAAACCTTACTGGTGGCGTTACTGTTGTGACAAGCGGTGCTGGTGTTTTTGAATTGATTGAGCCGAACGCTTCTGAGGCAGCCAGCGTAAAAGTCATTTCTGAAAAGCCTGAAAGTAAAATCAAGAAAATCCAAAATCAGCCAAAACAAGAAGTTGTTTCAAATATCGCAATAGCAAAAAAAGTTGTTGATATGGGCCGTGGCTTTAAAGAAGAAAAAGATGTCGAAATGTGTCGCGAGCTTGCAACGCTATTGGGTGCTGATCTGGGCTGCTCACGACCTGTTGCTGAAAATAATGGTTGGTTGCCTAAAGCCGTCTATATCGGTGTTACTGGAATTATCCTCAAGCCTGAACTTGTTGTTGCCATCTGTACCTCTGGTCAAGTTCAACACATGGTCGGAATCAATCAAGCTAAAACAATTGTTGCCATCAATAAGGACGAAAATGCACCAATCTTCAGTTCTTGTGATTTCGGTATGGTTGGTGATGTCTATGAAATCCTGCCGATGCTGATTGAAAAACTGAAGTAGCATTTGAACGATGAATGGTTCAACAGCCGGTATTTAAGCGTGCAAACAACAGCAGGTTTTCACGGCTAATATCGGTATTTACATCCTTCAGTGGAAAATATCAATGAAGGTAAGGTCCCGTTGGATGTTGAATTGGAGATTCAGTAATTTAGTTTCTCTAATGACTTCAGCCCCAATCGTTTTATTCAAAACAGGGGCGGTCTATAAATAACCAAGGCCGCCCCTTTGAAGGGCTGAGGTGAACATGATTTTCATATTTAAAATCAGGTGGTGATGTGGCTGTTACGGTGGATACGACAATAAATAAGAAAAATATTGGCGAATTATGGCGTGATCGTTTAAGGCTTGATAACGATAAGCTTTTTATGATTTACGAATCCAAAAATGGTGATGTTACACAAGCTACGTATGGTGAAGCGTATAGAGACATAATTAAAGCGGCAAATCTGTTTCTCGATCTAGAGATCAAAAAAGGCGATTTTGTCGCAGTGCAACTTTTTAATAGTCCTGATTTTCTGTATGCATGGTTTGGGCTGAATATGATTGGGGCTATTCTTGTCCCAATTAATGTTCACAACACAAGTGCAGAATGCGCTTACATAATGAATAAGTGTAAGGTTAGCTGCGTAATCATTGAAGAAAGTTTCTTGCCAATTCACCAAGCGCTAACAAGCTCACATATAAAGCATAAAATCATCGCGAGGACAGATAAAAAGATTGATGGATATATCAATTTTGCTGCGGGGATGCGTGCACAGCCCATCGAGCTGAAAGAACAGCGCGAAGTGGGTTCTGATGATATTGCCGAAATTCTATTCACCTCAGGCACAACTTCCCTGCCTAAGGGAGCCATATTCAGCCATTACAATCTACTTTATGCTGGGCAGTTTCATTCAAGGCAGATGGGTCTGACACCGGAAGATAGGTTCTTTACTGTGTTCCCCTGTTTTCATGTTGATTGGCAAGCGATGGCTGTCTTACCAACAATAAGTATGGGTTCAACTGTCGTGATACAAGAAAAATATCATGCGACAAAGTTCTGGAAGCAGATTCGCGATTACAACATTACCATTGCTGAGTCCATTCCAATGATTGTGCGAACTTTGATGCTGCAACCAAAAGATCCAGATGAACAAAAACATACTGTTCGTCTTATGTATTTCTCTTTGTGTCTGTCAACAGATGAAAAAGATGAATTTGAAGAACGCTACAACGTGAAGCTCTTTAATTGTTATGGGATGACTGAAACCGTTGTGTGTAATACCGCTGATATCTGCACTGGTGAAGCTAAGTGGCCTTCTGTCGGTAAAATATACGAGCCCTATGAAGTTAAAATTGTTGATGATAACAACAACACTCTCGCAGCTAAGCAAAAAGGCGAAATTTGCATAAAGGGTATCAGAGGCAAAACCTTGATCCGTGGCTATTATGATGATGTTGAAGCAACTGATCGCTTATTTGATGAGAACGATTGGTTGCATACTGGCGACAGAGGTTATCTTGATCCGCAAGGGTGGCTTTATTTTGTTGATCGCCGAAATAATTTAATCAAACGCTCCGGTGAAAACATATCGGCTGTTGAAGTCGAGAATGTCCTAACCTCTCATCCAATTATTGAAGAAGCTGCTGTTGTCGGTGTCCCTGATCCAATTAGAGAGCAAGTCGTCAAGGCGTATGTAAAGTTTTATCAGGGAAAAATGATTGATATTGATGAAATTAGCCACTATTGCATTGAAAGATTAGCCCATTTCAAAGTGCCAACAATATTCGAAATTGTAGAAGAATTTCCCCACACGTGCACTGGTAAGGTTCAAAAAAAATACCTTAAAAATGAGGCTTGATTTTACAATTTAAGGCGCGTTGATGGTTGTTAATTTATGACCATTTATGGTTAACGGGTATGACGTTTCGAGGGTAAATATATGTTTAGGGTACTCATGTCTTTCTGGCCGCTTTTTTTCGGATTGGGAATGATCGGGTTTAATATTGGCATGCAAAATTCACTGTTGGGCATTCGCGCCTCTATGGAGAATTTTAGCATTATGAGTACCGGACTGATGATGTCGGGCTACTTTGCTGGCTATTTTGCTGGCGCCATCTATATTCCTAACATTATTGCTAAGGTCGGTCATATCCGGACATTTGGAGCTTTTGGTTCTGTGACATCTATGGTTATCCTGATTCATGCCTACTTCGTCGATCCGTTTGTCTGGACGTTGATGAGGTTTATCTCTGGGGTTTCCATGATGGCGATTTTTCTTGTTGCTGAGAGTTGGTTGAATGCGGACTCTAGCAATAACATAAGAGGAACGGTTCTCTCGCTTTATGTCATGGTTCTTTACGCTGGATACGGTTCGAGCCAGTTTTGTCTTAATTTGGGTAACCCTGCCGAATCTGAGCTTTTTGTGATGATCTCCATCGTTGCAAGCCTCTCAATGATTCCGATGCTTTTAAAGCAGACACATACACCATGCTTTTCGGTCGTGGATAAGATAAAAATTGTCGAATTATATAAAATTTCTCCCCTGGGAGTACTTGGCAACTTGTTTAATAATGTTATTAATTCCATGTTGCTAGCAATGGGGGCTGTTTTCGCCAGTCAAATCGGTCTTTCTCTCTCCGACATATCGCTATTTATGGCTGCGATGTTGTTTAGTGGTGTCCTGTTTTTGTGGCCTATTGGTAAACTATCTGACCTTGTGGATCGGCGAATTATTATCTTTGCATGCGCATTGCTCGGTGCCGTTTGTGCCGTAATTGGTGCATTATATTGTCACACCAATAGCGCTCTACTTTTTGTGATTATTGCTTTGCTTGGTGGTTTTTGTCTGCCAATTTACTCACTTTGTTTAGCTCATATGAATGATTCACTTTCTCCTGAACAGTTCGTCAGTGCAGGAGCAACCATGTCACTTGTTGCTGGAGTTGGCTTGGTTAGCGGCCCTTTTCTGACCGCTTTGTTTTTGCGGGTACTTGGATCACAGGGGTTTTTCTGGGGAATAACAGCTCCTTGTGGTGTATTAACACTGTTTACCGCATGGCGAATATGTAGATATCCCCCAGTTTCTATTGCCACAACGCTAGAATAGAGCACTGACAGTGAGCATCACTTGGTTCTCCACATCTAAACCCCCTTTCTTGCTTGCGTTTGTGCTGAAGATAGACGACTCAATCGCGGTCAGGAAAAACTTCAAGGTTAAGGAAGGTTTCTGTTTTGTTATACTTGAATATTGTATTTGGAAATCAAGCCGTGCAAATGTTGACGCGAAATATTAATTTCACGTGCTACCTTTGATATGTTGCCATTACATTTATTTAGAGCAAAGGTTAAATATTCTGTGTTGAATTTATCATTGAACTCATCCACTGCTTTTTGATGAATAGCTTTATAGTCTCCCAGTTTAAATTCATCGTCTCCTAATTCAGAATTTAGCGATGTGCGCTTTTGAGGATATGTTGCCGTCGAAAATTCATTGATGTAATAGGGTAGATGGTAAGGCTCAATAAAAAATTCATCTTCATCCATCATGTTTGCTGCATGTTCTATAATATGGCTCAATTCTCGACAATTTCCTGGGAAATTATAGTGTTGAAAAACATCAAAAGTGTCTTCAGAGCAGTGTTTTATTTTAGTGCTTAGTTTATCATTTATGTGTTTTATAAAATTACTCGTAAGCAGTTTAAGCGCGGGAAGCCCTCTTTCTCTAAGGGGGGTAATTTTAAGAGTAATCACTGCAATACGATAAAATAAGTCTGCCTTTAATTTCCCTTCATCTATGGCGGTTAGCGGGTCTGTATTCATAGCCGAAATAACTCTAATATTTACAGGGATGTCTTTGTTGCCGCCAACTCTGCGAACTGATTTTGTTTCCAATACGCGTAAGATTTTAGCTTGCATTTCAATGCTAAGAGCCTGCAATTCATCTAAGAAAATTGTTCCATTTTGTGCATCTTCAAACAGGCCCTGCTTATCTATTGCGTCAGTATAGGATCCTTTTGTTACACCAAATAAAATACTTTCAAGTAACGCTTCGGGAATTGCAGCGCAGTTTATCGCAACAAAAGGTTGCGATTTTTTCTTGTAAAATGAATGGATACTTTGTGCAAATAACTCTTTCCCTGTCCCAGTCTCCCCTACAATTAAGACAGAAGAATCCGATTTAGAAACTCTCTTGGCAAGTTTTACCGTTTTCATCATTGCATCACTGCTACAAATGATATCGTCAAAAGTAAATAGTTCGTTTTTCTTTTGGCTGATAATTGATTCGGTATTTATTAACTCTAACGTATTTGAAGTGTCGATATAGTTTATGGCTCTCTTTACTTCATCGATATGCTTATAAAGAGTAATCGCGCCAATAATTGTATTTTTGCTTATTATCGGAAATGAATGGTATAGAAAATGGTGCGTTTTGTTTGTTTTGTTCGATTTGTACTTTAGGTGAAGATTTCTGTAGGGTTTTCCAGAGTTTAAGGTATTTATTAATATACTGGAGTCGTGCGTTAAGTTAAATGCTTCCGTCGTGTGTTTACCCACGAGTTCTTCAGCAGTTGTCGAATCGTAGGTACAATTTGAGGAGACGTAAATGTAATATCCTTCTGCATCAATAACTTCAATAAAGTGGCCCAGTGCAGCGATACAGTCTAAAAAATTGATCGTTTGTTTTTCCAGTTTCAAGGGTTTGTCCGTTTCTTTCAATCTTTTCGAATGCATAGGCTTACCTCGTTTAGGTCTATTGTGTGCTTGAAGTTTTTCCTTAGGGATCCTGTCTTTTTAGTTCTTATTGATGGTGACAAGGTCAAATTAACGCATTAATGATATCATCCGCTTCAGCAGTTTACTGAATTTTTACCGTGGTGTATGTACCCTCTTCAGATATTTCATACTGCGCATGTTTCTCGTAAATACCATCAAATTCTCATCCCTTCACTCTCCAATTGTTCTTTGCTTATACTTAGTACTTCATGCAAGTAGTTGACCAGAAATGCAAACTATATCGTTAGCCCTTTGTTGATGGTTCCATATAGTCGCTTGAGGCGGGCTTGCCCCTATCTTTGAGCACTTAGATAGTTGTGGGTTTATTGATCTGCGGTGCGATAAGTGCCATCTCTTTTGAAAATTATTGCCAGCGAATTAAATCTGTAAACTCGGCGTGTCAACTGTAAATTGAAACGCGACACCTTCGACAGTCTCTTGCTCTACGAACGAACCTGAAACTTCTAACTTATTAATTTCCCACACTTAATTCACGTAATATTTAATGGCACAGCCTTTGCTAAAGGTAAGACTAGGTTCGGAGTTTGATTGGTGGTTTTTTCTTTTTAGACTCATTCTAGTCGACGTTTCCGTTTGAGAGCAGATGTATCGTTCTTAAACAGTTTTTTGCCAATGGCAAACCTCAGCGGACTTGGGCGAGTTTTCAGTGCCCAGCTTTGCAATTGGTTTTAGATCAACAGGTGGTGCTTGAGAATGAAGAGCTTCTCTTCGCCGTATGAATTTTTTTGCTTTTTCACATGGTGAATATCTTTGGCTGTGTAGTCTGACACAGTTGGCGATATTGCCCAATTCACGCTGAACCGGGACAAAGGAGATGGCTATGCCAAACAAGACAGTGCCTAATGACCAGATCGATCGTAGTATCGACTATTGGGTAAGTATTCCAGCGATTATTGTAGTTTTAGGCTTTGCAGCGGCAATGTTTGCGAATCCTGAAGGTATGAATACCTTCATGACTTCAACGTTTCATTTTATGAATCAAAATTTTGGTTGGATGTTGCTCGTATTCGAATTTGCATGTGTGGGGTTGGTTCTATACTTTGCCTTTGGTAAATATGCAAATAAACGCTTTGGCGATGAAGAGCCTGAAGGTAGCTCATTTTCATTTTATGCAATGCTTTTTGCTTATAGTTCATCGGCAAGTATTGTTTACTGGGTGTTTATTGAGTTTTACTACTATATCTCAGGACCTCCCTTTGGAATCGAGGCGTTTTCTGAAGAGGCGATACAATGGTCTATGGCTTATCCAGTATTTCACTGGGGTATCCTTGGATTTTCATCGTATGCAATTATCGGTATTGCTATAGCCTTCTTACTTTTTGTTAAGAAACAAGGCACTTCACGTGTCAGTGCAGCGTGCGAAAGTTTGATTGGCGAAGAGCGAGCTAACGGACCACTTGGCAAGACTATCGACTGCGTATTTTTGATCGGCATTATTTTTTCTAATGCGGGTTATTCACTGGCTGTTAGTGTTCCTATCATAGGAACGTTTTTTAGTAAAGTGTTCGGCGTAGAGCATACTTTAGCACTTGATATTGTGATTTTGCTCGTGGTTGTTCTATGTATGGCTGTTGCCATGTGGACTGGTTTGAAGAAGGGGATGACCCTTATTAGCAATGTGCGACTGTTTATGTTTTTCGGTGTTGCTATATTTATCTTTTTTGTCGGCAATACAGGCCAGTACTGTAATAGTATCGTCGCATCAACGGCACTTTGGATTCAAAACTTTATCCCTATGAGTTTGAATACTAGCCAGTGGTCTCAATCTTGGACAATCTTTTATGCTCTGTTTTTCATCGCATCAGTTTTGGGTGGCGGACAATTTTACAGTAAGCTATGTAAGGGCCGCACCGTTCGCCAATGTGTCTTAGGTATTGTGCTCGCAAGTTCTGCAGGTTGTGCAATCTTCTTCTGGACAATGGGTAATTTTGCCCTTGATACCTACATCGCAGATCCTGCACAATATAAGGCATTGGTTGAACAAGATGCCTATTCTGCAATTACCTACGTCATTGATCAACTGCCATTTTCCAGTGTCATTATGGTTATGTTGCTTATTTACGCATTTCTTTCGGGTTGGACGTTTATTCAGAGTGCTGTTTATGGCAATGCTCTGGTCTCTCAACCAAACTTGCCTGCTAGTGAAGACCCATCAAAATTTACCCGTCTGTTCTGGTGTGTGGTTACTTGTGTCTTGTCAATCGGATTTATGTTCATTGGTGGCTTGCAAACAGTTAAGAATGCAATGGTGTTTGCTGGCTATCCCGCATTCATCATTTGTATTTTAATAATTGCTGCATTCTTTAAAGATATTAAGAAGTATTGGGGCGATGTGGCCGAATAAGAGCATAACTGTAACTGCGTGATTTAAAGTCCCTAAAGATGAAATGTCTTTAGGGACTTTTGTTATTACGCCTCTTTGTGATGGCTAAAATATTCTGCATCCATTTCTCTTAACCATAAACTTCAGCAGGGTTGAACAGGGCGTGTGCAAAGAGTTGTTTTGCTCTTGGTGCCTGTTAGAAAAAAATCGCAAATCTATTGTTTAAACGAAAGGAAATACCATGCAAATCCGTACCTTCCCACTTAGCGCATATCAGGCGAATTGTTATTTATTATCAAAAAACGATGAAGCGGTGATTATTGATCCGGGCGATTCATGTCAGGAAATCGTTAAGATACTAGAACGTGAGAAATTGAGCGTGACGCATATTCTTATTACCCATATCCATTTAGATCATTTTTATGCAGCGACGGAGTTTGCAAAGCTTACTGGCGCCAAAATTCACATCAGCCCTGAGGATGGTTATTTGATCAAAGAAGAGGTTGATTCATGGCAGGAGTGTATGTATCGCAGCACCTGTGGGATGGTTGATTACGAACCTTTTTTGCCCGGCTCATGTGAGTATTTAGGTGAAAAATGCGACGTTCTGTCGACACCCGGTCACACTCCAGGTAGCCTTACTTTGCACTTCCCCGAACTCGAACAGGCCTTTGTTGGTGATGTTGTTTTTGCCGGTTCCGTGGGCCGAACTGATTACAATGGTGGTGATCATGCAACCCTTATGGACACCATTAAAAGCATAATTTTTAAATTACCTGAACAAACAAAACTCTACACAGGCCATGGCCCTACAACAACTGTACTCAGAGAGCTAACGCATAATCCGTTCGTCAAATAACCTGTCAATAGTCACTTTATGAAGTGTAAATAGTGTGTTGATAGATCGGTGTAAATTGGCTTTAAACCCCTTGGTTTTGGTGTTTGTTGAGCGGCACGGGGTTTGCAACTTGCAAGTAAGGTTGTTAACTCGCACCTCTATTCAAGGAGTATAAAATGTCTGAAACAGTGGGAAAAACGATCAATGAATTTGAAGTTGGAGATACCGCCAGTATTGTAAGAGAGATTACTCAGGAGACGTTGCACGCATTTGCAGATGCCATTGATGATCACGATCCAATTCATATGGATCCAGAATATGCAAAAACAACTATTTATGGAAAATGTATTGCTCACGGTGTGTATCTTGACTGTGCCATTTCTGGGATGCTTTCAGAACTTGTTGCTGGTGGAATAGATGCCAAGCTCAGTATTAAATATGTCGCTCCCGTCTTTGCTGGAGATACCATTACTGTGACCGGAACGGTTACTGAAGTTAACGTCGAGAGAAACAGGCTGTTTATCGATACCAAATGTGTGAACCAAGATGGTGATGTCGTCGCTGTTGGCGATGCTGTTTGTCTGGCAAGAACTGCGGATTGATACTTGAAATAGATGAAAAGCTACAACTGCGGTTGTAGCTTTTTTTAATTACAGGAGTAAGTAATGAAAGTAATTGAAAAGCAGTTTATGCATTGTGACATTTTAGACAAAGTTGGCTATCTCGTTTTTAACCGGCCTCCGCTTAACCTGTTTAATCTGGCTGTCTTTACTGAATTTAGTGAGATGTGTGATGAGATTAAGGAGCTAGTTAATAAGGATGAAGTGCGTGTGATTGTGTTGTCGTCAGCAATTAAAAAAGCATTTTCTGCCGGTGATGATGTTAAGGACGGACCAAAGACATCTGATGAAGCGGTGGTGCAAAATGATATTGCTCGATCGACTATGAAAAAATTGACTGAATTGCCCATTCCAATGATCGGTGCGTTAAATGGTTATGTGATGGGCGGTGGAGCTGTACTGGCGTTAACTTGTGACTATTTAATTGCCGCAGAGAACACAACCTTTGCATTTTCTGAAATCGACTTTGGTATGTTCCCAAATTGGGGAACAACAATGGTTTTGGGGCGTAGGTTTTCGTTGCCAATGGTTAAAAAACTGCTTTTTACAGGGGAGAGATTCACCCCCGAGTTCGCCAAAAGTATTGATATGGTTCAAGAGCTTGTGCCTGCTGAAGATCTTAACTCAAAGGCTATGGAGCTTGCTAGAACCATCTCTGTAAAAGCTCCCATCGGAGTAAGGTGCTTGAAGTCATTGTTAAATTCTTCAGCGGGTGGGATCACCGATGAGGGTCATTATCATTTAGAAACCACCTATACAAGGTTAACCTTTGATTCGGAAGATACCGCAGAGGGGGTAAAGGCTTTTGCTGAAAAAAGAAAGCCCGTCTTTGCGAATAAATAGTTTCAGTTTCTTGTTGCGCTTTTGTGCGTTTCAAGTGACGCCCTTTTAGAAACTCTGGAAACTATTGCTTAAGCGTGGTGTGGAACCCTTCGTGGCCTCCGTAATAAGCCCATTGCTTTATCGGTTGACTCTGATTCTGCGTGGGGCGCTTTCTCAAAGAGAAAATTAAAAAAGGGGGGGGCAATCGTTGTATGGATTTAATGCTGCAAATATGGGGTGGTCTTTTTTACCTGCTAAACAAAGTGTTTTTAGCTCTCGCTGAAGGAAAACCACCAAAATTAAAGAGGCGACTGAGAATTATGGGTTGGTCTGTTTATATTTTAGGAGTTCCCGCATGGTCGATAATTTTTATTGGCAACCATAGCTGGATTGCTGCCTCTCTAGAGGTCGCTTGCCTTCCGACCATGTGTTTAGGGCTTTATAATGTCGTAAAGTCAGCGAGTAAGCCGAATAAAACTTTGGTTCGAGTTGTAACCTGCTTAACCTATTCTTTTCTGTTTTCGGGTGTTTCTTATAGTCTTTATGATTTTGGTGGAATTCAGGAGTTCTCACAATTGTTAGAGTTGATTATTGTTTTTTCTTTTTTTGTTGGCGGTGATTTGCTGGCTAAAGAGAATATTAATGGCTGGATCTTTTTTATGTTGATGATTACAAGTACGAGTATTTTGATGCTGATTCAGCACAAGCCATTATTGGTCCTTCAGCAATTAACCTCGCTCTGTTTTGTCATTTATGGATTTATTTTTGCCCTTCGTGAGTCACGAGTAAAATGTCGTAATATGGGTCGTGTTGAGGTGTGAAACCGATGGTTTTTTTTTAAGATAGATGACCCGTTGAAAATACATTGATGAACCTAAGCGTAAACTTCAAGCCGACAAGTGTCGACTTGAAGTTTATATTTGTAGCAATGGTCAAAGAAAATCCAACCTTCAAGGACTCTGGAGCCAACACTTTTTTTGTGGTGACAAGCTGATTGCGCTAAGGGGGGTGAATTGGTTACTGGTTGTTTCAGCGTTGTCGCTTAATAAGAAGGGGTGGCGTTTAGTTCCTTTAAGCTAAAGTTCGAGGAATATTATGGAATTTCAAGATGTGATTACAGATAGGCACAGTGTCAGAAAGTATACTGATAAACCCGTTTCTGAGGAAATTATCGGTCAAATTGTTGAACTTGCTAAAAATTGTCCTTCTTGGGCTAATTCCCAGCCGATACGATACAACTGTATATTGAATAAAGGTGTCAAGTCGCTACTTGCAAAAACTTCTGATTATAATCAGCGCTACATGGAAAGAGCCGTAGCGGTTGTTGTCGTGAGTGCCATTTTAAACCTATCTGGCGCAGATGATTCTGGAGCAGTATATTATCATACGTCAAAAGAGTGGACGATGTTTGATGCGGGGGTTGCTAGTTGTGGATTTTGCCTCGCTGCCCATAATTTTGGTGTCGGTACAGTAATCTTGGGTGACTTTGATGGTTGCGAAGTAAAAAATGTTATTGATTTGCCCGACAATGAAGAAGTCATCGCTCTTATCGCAATAGGTTATCCAGAAAAAAAACCACGTGGTCCTGACAAATTGATGACCACAGAGCTATTAAGATTTACCCTGTAAGTGTAGATTGCCTTACTTCTAGCGTAAGCCATTCTCTTTTTGTAACAATTTTCCATCACACAAATCCTTCGTAAATCACCTTTAAGAATCATGGTGTCGCCATGGTTCAAGGTGCCGCAGGTTTGATCCTTCGGGGTCAAGCCTGTTTGCACTTGTACGTAAAGGCTGTTCACGAGCACGTGGCCAAGAGTTCAGGGCCAATGGTGTCTTCCGCGTATCGTGTTACTGCAATTCAAATCGTTTCATTTTTCTAATACCACTCACCTTTGAGCCCCTTTCTTTATCCATCCCTCTCTTTTTTTCAGCAAAAACAAGAGTGTCATCTTACTGTAAATGGTGGGTTTACATTTTTAGGTGACGGACAAAATGTAATCCTTTGCGCTAATGTTTTTATTCTTTAAAATCAGACACTTATCCGCATGTTTTGAGTTTGGCACCCTCCTTGCTCTAGTAGTGAATAACCTTTGTATTATAACAAAAATCAGAAGTAAAAAAGGAGAGCAATCATGTCTGTAAAGTTAAACGAAGAACAAAATCTTATTGTTGCAAGTATGCGGGAATTGATGACCCGTGAAAACTGGGATGACTATTTCAAAGAGTGCGATAACGAGCACAAATTCCCAGAGCGGTTTTGCAAAGAGCTTGCTGATCTAGGTCTGCATCAAATCGTAAACCCCGTTGAGTTTGGCGGACTTGAAGAAGACGCTATGGTTACATTTGTTGCTGCATGGGAAGAAGTTCTTCGCCTAGGTGGTAATGCTGCATGTATCTGGTTCTCATCAATTTATCCTGTTCTGCTCAGAGAGGGTAATGAGCAGCAGAAGAAAATTGCTGTTGAGCTGATGGAAACAGGTTTAACCAAGGTTGGTAACGCAGCAACTGAGCCAGCTGCGGGTTCTGACTTGGGCAATATGCAAACAACTTATACCCGTAAAGACGGCAAAGTTTATCTTAACGGTCAAAAAACATTTTGCACTGATGCAACCTACAGTGACTACCTAATGGTTACCGCTCTGGATGCAGAAACTAAGACAAAATACACCAACTGGTTTGTTCCGGCAAAAGCTGAAGGTGTAACCATTTCAGGTCTGGAAAAATTAGGTCTGAAAACCAATAGCGCTGGTGAGATTTACTTAGACAATGTCGAGCTTTCAGAAGATGACATGTTGGGTGATGAGGGTGCTGGCTTTGATATGCAAAAAGATGATTTCAACACTGAGCGCGTTGTCTCAGGTCTTTACTGCTACGGCTATGCCTTATGTGCCTTTGAGGACGCTGCCAAATATGCAAACCAGCGTGTTCAGTTTGGTGAGGCGATTGGCCGTCAACAACTGATTCAATTGAAGCTCGCCAACATGAAAGCCAAGCTTACAAACATGCGTAACATGATTTATGACGGCGCTGAAATGGTTGACGAAGGTACCCTCGATAAAGGTTACGCAGCGATGTGTAAATATTACTGCGTTGTTGCTGCTCAAGAAGTGACCGATGATGCACTGCAAATTCTAGCTGGTGTTGGAATTTGTGGCGACCATCGTGCAAGCCGCGCGTGGCGAGATATCCGTGCTTCACGTGTTTCTGGCGGTACTGATGAAATGATGATTCTGACTTTAGGTCGTAGCATCGTTAAAGAGTATCGAAGCTAAAGGTTACAGCTCTTATGTGTGTATCGGGGGAATTCATTATGGATTCCCCCACCTGAGGGTTTGACTATGAAGTTTTAGATTTTCGCCGTTTTGCTGAAGTTGAAATAATCGAATATTTTAGTATTCAACACACAGCATTGTATTGGTCAACTTCATTCTTTGATGAGTTTTTCACTGTAACCTCAAGAAGGTTTGTTGAGCGTTAGCAGACTAAGTAAAGGGTATGAAAATGAAAAATGATGTAAAAGAGTTTTTTGATAATTCCGAGCACAGACCACCTAAGTTTGGTGTTTTACAAGGTGTAAAGGTTGTTTTTTCAGCAGTAGAAGTTGCTGGACCGTTAGGCCCTCACTTTATGGCTGAATGGGGTGCCGATGTTGTTTGGCTCGAAAATGTCAATGGTGGCGATACCAATCGTAACTATCGACCTTCAGAGCACGAACATAGAAATGACCGCTCTATGTCTATTGATATCTTTTCTGAAGATGGAATGATCGTCTTTAAAAAGCTCATCGAAGAAGCGGATGTTTTTCTTGTCGCTGGTAAAGGGCCAAGTTTCATTCGTAAAGGGATCACTGATGAATTTCTGTGGGCGATTAATCCTAAGCTCGTAATCACTCGTATCTCTGGCTATGGCCAAGAAGACGCGGATCCTAATTTCATCGATCAACCTTGTTACGATGGTATCGCTCAGGCCATGTCTGGTTACATGAGCCAAAATGGTACCGTTGAGACACCCATGCCAGCTTACCCTTATGTTGGCGATCTGTTCACGGCTCAGTTTAGCTTGTCTTCAACATTGGCTGGATTGATCAGGGCGCGTGAAACAGGAGTTGGTGAAAGTATTGACATCGCCATGACCGAAGTTCTCATGCGTTTGTCAACGTATAATATGGTTGATTATCTCAATGATGGCCGCCTGTATCCCCGTCCCGGCGCAAAAGATCCTATTCAAGGTGCTACTGGAATCTACAAAACTCAAGACGGTTACCTCTTTACCAATATTCTCGGTCGTAAACAAATGAAGACACTGTTTACCATGATTGGTTGTGAAGATATTTATGGCGCCGGCGACTTTAAAGAGGGCTTCTCATTTATCAACATGAATTGGGATAAAGCCGAGTATGTCGAGTCTAAGGTTGAAGAATACTTTAAGACCAAAACCAATGATGAGCATGCCGCTATTTTTGAAGGAATGAAAGTTTCTGCTGCCCCTGTGTTGAGCTTCCCTGAGGTTGTTGAACATCCACAGTATAAAGCCCGTGATATGTGGGTTGACTGGGACACTATGACAACCAATGAAACCTATAAAGGGGTCAATGTTGTTCCACGCTTTAAAGTGAATCAGCCTAAAATTTGGCGTTCAATGCCACATATTGGTTATGACAATGACGCGATTTTAGAGGATCTCGGCTATTCGGTAGAGCAGATTAACGAGCTTTATGACAATGGTGTCATTTTCAGAGATGACAGAAAGAAATAAGGAAGACTCCCATGGCATATACATATGAAACGATCAAGTGTGCAGTCAGCGATAAAATCGCTTTAGTTACGCTGAATCTACCTAAATATAATGTTCTAAATGGTCAAATGCTGCGCGATATTCGCGACGTGCTGAACGAGCTTAAACTAGAAGCTGATCTGCGTTGTGTCATTTTCACTGGCGAAGGTGAAAAGGCTTTTTGTGCCGGTGCTGATGTGGGTGAACTGACCGACCCTACCATTGATGATCTGGAAGAAACCGATTCTTGGGCCAGAGGTATTTTGACTAAAGTGGCAAATTTCCCAATTCCAACAATCGCAGCTATTAACGGTTATGCATTAGGTGGTGGTCTTGAACTTGCCCTGTCGTGTGATATCCGGATCGCCAGCGATTCTGCAAAGGTTGGTCTTGTTGAAACCTCGTTAGGAATGATTGCTGGTTGGGGTGGTTCTCAGCGCTTGGTTCGATTAATCGGCGCCGGGCAAGCAAAAAAAATGATGTTCACTGCTGATAAAATTAATGCAGCGAAAGCATTAGACATTGGCTTAGTACAAGACGTTTGCCCTGCGGCAGAATTAATGGCTCAAGCAATGGAATTGGCTCAAAAGATCGCTGCTAATTCCCCTGTCGCTAATAGACTCGCTAAGCAAGGGGTTAATTTTTATCTGAACCAAGGCATTAATGAAGGTTTGGACTTAGAGCGTCAATTGGATCGTGCTACGTACGAATCGGAAGATTCAAAAGAGGGTATGAAGGCTTTTGAAGAAAAACGTACACCAAATTTTCCCAATAAATAACAAATAAGTATATGGCTGGCGCCGTAATGGCGTCAGCATCAAATTCGAGGTGTTAACTATGTCAGAAGAAAAATTTGACGCGATTATTGTTGGTGCCGGGCTAGCGGGTTCCACCTGTGCGTATCTGTTAGCCCAGGCTGGGTTGGAAACGATTGTCATCGAACGGGGGAATTTCCCTGGTGCAAAGAACATGACAGGCGGGCGGCTTTATGCTCACAGTTTAGAGAAGATTATTCCGAACTTTGCAGAAGAAGCTCCCATTGAGCGGTGCATCGTTCATGAAAAAATTTCCTTTATGGACGGTGAGCGCAGCACGACCTTAGATCATGCGTCACCTGAATCAGATGACCCTGCTAACCGTTCCTACACTGTCATGCGATCTAAGTTTGATCAGTGGCTTGCGGAAAAAGCTGAGGATGAGGGTGCTGGTTATATCCCTGGTATCCGAGTTGATGATTTGATCGTTCGTGATGGCAAAGTATGTGGCGTCATTGCTGGTGAAGATGAAATGGAAGCTGACATAGTCATCTTGGCTGATGGGGTCAATTCGATCCTCGGAGAAAAGCTGGGCATGGTGAATAAAGTTACCCCACATCATTGTGCCGTTGGAGTTAAGGAAGTTATCCAGCTGTCGAAACAGCAAATTAATGATCGTTTCGGCTGCACCGAGGACGAAGGAGCTGCTTGGCTTTTTGCTGGAATGCCTTCGGCAGGCCATATGGGTGGTGGGTTTATTTATACCAACGAGGACAGTATCTCCCTCGGATTAGTTTTCGGTTTACATAACATTGCTGACGCTAATAAGAGCGTGCCGCAGATGCTTGAAGATTTCAAAAACCATCCAACCGTTAAGCCACTGGTTGAAGGCGGTAAGCAGATTGAGTACTCAGCCCATGTTGTACCTGAGGGTGGTCAAGATATGCTGCCGAAGATGGTCGGTGACGGTGTCATGATTGTCGGCGATGCAGCGGGTTTATGCTTGAACGTTGGTTATACCGTACGCGGTATGGATTTGGCGGTTGCTTCGGGCGAAGCTGCTGCTAAGGCTGCGATTAAAGCCAAAGAAGCGGGTGATTTCAGTGAATCCTCACTGTCAACTTATACGGATGTGTTGAAGAATAGTTTTGTCATGAAGGATATGGAGCTCTATAAAACTTTCCCGAGTTTTATGGATAATACCCGCATGTTCAACGAATACCCCAGCATGGTGACTGACATTATGGATGACCTTTTTACCATTAATGGACCGTCAACGCCTTTACGCAAAATGCTCATGCCCCATCTGAAGAAAGTTGGCTTCATGAACCTGATCAAGGACGGTTTCAAAGGAGTGAAAGCATTATGAGCAATCCAGTTAATGTTGATGTGAAACTAGGTGTTAACAAGTTCTTTGTTGACGAAGGTACTCCGCATATCGAATTGGTTGATGATCCTGATCCTAAGGAGTTTGCCAAACTTGAAACAGCTTGCCCCGCTGGTCTGTATAAAAAAGATGAAGGCGGCGAGATTCAGTTTGATTATGCCGGATGTTTAGAATGTGGCACCTGCCGAATCTTGTGCGGTAAGACCATCCTTAAGCGGTGGGAATATCCCAATGGAACTTTTGGTATCGAATTCCGTTGTGGTTAACCTCTGCGTTCAAACTAATCGATCAACCTATTTAGTTTGAAAAGGATCTCTTTGTTTTTGCGAACCCTTGTAAAGATTTCCAACGCCGGTAGCGGCTTTTAATAAAGGATTTAGCTATGTCGATTGCCAAGATAGAAGCAGCCCTAGAAGATATTCGCACTGGAAAGATGGTCATTCTCTGTGATGATGAGGATCGTGAAAATGAAGGCGATCTGGTAATGGCCGCAGAGTTGGTAACTGCTGAAGCGGTTAATTTTATGGCCCGCGAGGGGCGAGGTTTGATCTGTTTGACCCTAACTGAAGAGCGAGCCGATCAGTTGAAGTTACCGCCAATGGTCAGTGACAACAACTGCACCTTTGGCACGGCTTTTACTGTATCAATTGAGGCTCGCACTGGGGTCACTACCGGTATTTCAGCCGCTGACCGCGCTCGAACCATCGCGGTGGCTGTGGATGATGACAGTGGTGCTGACGATCTTGCTAGACCAGGACACATCTTTCCGTTACGGGCAAAAAATGGCGGCGTCATGGTACGAACGGGGCAAACCGAAGGTTCTGTCGATTTGGCTCGACTGGCTGGGCTTAAGCCTGCTGGAGTCATTTGTGAAATTATGAACGACGACGGCACCATGGCGCGTATGCCTGATCTGAAAGTTTTTGCTCAGACATACGATATGAAGATAATTACCATTGCCGATATGATCGCTTATCGGATGGAAAAAGAGCGGTTTGTTCGGTGTGCTGCCGAGACTTCGCTGCCAACCTCTTACGGTGGTGAATTTAGGATGTTGGCATATGAAAATGATGTCGACGATTGCAATCACATCGCACTTGTAAAGGGTGAAATTGATCCCAATAAGCCTGTTCTGGTTCGAGTTCATTCCGAGTGTATGACCGGTGATGTTTTTGGTTCTTTGCGCTGCGATTGTGGAGAGCAGTTGTCAACTGCAATGGCAAGAATTGAACAGGAGGGCAGCGGCATTGTCCTTTATATGCGTCAAGAAGGCCGAGGTATTGGCTTAGTGAACAAGTTAAAAGCATACAGCCTTCAAGATCAGGGTTGCGATACGGTCGAGGCCAACGAGGCGCTTGGATTTAAAGCCGATCTGCGCGATTACGGTATAGGTGCTCAGATTCTGGCTGATCTAGGTGTGCGCAAAATTCGTTTAATGACCAATAATCCGAAAAAAATTATTGGGCTTGAAGGTTACGGTTTAAAGGTTGTTGAGAGGGTTTCGATCGAGATGGCAGCAAAAGACAGTAACTTGCGTTACCTGAGTACCAAACGGGAAAAAATGGGTCATATTATCAACAATTTGAAGGTGGCAACTAGCGAACCAAAGCAGGAACCCGTTGGAGTTCAACATGGTTAAGTCTATTGATGGTCACCTGAGTGCAGCCGACTGTAGATGCGCCATTATTATCAGTCGCTTTAATAGCTTTATTTGTGATCGCTTGCTTGAAGGGGCCATTGACACTCTGGTTCGCCATGGAGCAACGCAGGAGCAGCAAACACAGGTTCGAGTTCCAGGTGCATTCGAGATCCCTTTGGTCGCCAAGAAATTGGCTGCCAGCGGGAAATATGATGCAGTCATTTGCCTTGGTGCGGTGATTCGCGGTGCCACTCCGCACTTTGACTTCGTCAGTGCTGAGGTTACCAAAGGGGTTGCTCACGTGTCGTTGGAATCAGGTGTGCCTGTTTCATTTGGTGTGTTGACTACCGACACCATTGAGCAGGCCGTTGAACGGGCTGGGACAAAGGCTGGCAACAAGGGAGCCGATGCCGCAATGACCGCGATTGAAATGGTTAACCTGCTTAAGTTGATCTAGTGCCACGTTAGTTGGTCTAAATCACCTTAGAGATACCGTAATAGAGAAAACAGCAATAGTGGATATACCTTATTTGTAATTTAGTTACAGTAGTGATGTGTTTTTTGCGCTAATTAGGTTGTGGCAGAGCAGGTTGTAGGAAGTGAGAAGGGTACATGAGGACGACAAAAGATAATCTTTGTAGACATGTTGTTTCGTTTCGGATCAACGAACAAGAACGAAAAGTTTTAGAAAAATGGTCGCTCGATAGTGGAATGAAAGTTTCTACCGTGATGCGAGGGATTCTTGGCCATTATCAAGAGTCTTCTGCCAAAGCCTTATTTGTTGAGGCAGCAAAGTAGGAGAGTTTGATGGGATGCACAGGATATGTTGCAACCATCGGGTACTGGCCAAATATGAGATAGCAGTTTTTTTACTAAAACAATTATTATATTGGAGGCACAATATGAAATCGCTCAATGTTAAGAAAGGTCTTATTTTAATATCGGTTCTGTGTGTATCGGTATTGGCTTTGTCAGGAAATTGCTGGTCCGCTGATTCAGACGATCTTTTAGCGGAAATAAGAGCTCTTCAAGAAAAAACAGCTGAGTTGGATACTTTAAAAACTCGTTTAAGTGAGTTAGAAACCCGCCTTGCAACAGAATCAGATTTAGAAGAAAAAGCCGATGCTCGTGCTGTGAAATTCAGTGGAGTGATTCGCTATAACTACGCCTATAACGATTTCACTGAAAGCGATAAAGATAAAAAAGGTGATATGGGCTTTGATCTTTTCCGCATAGGGGTAGATGGGGAATACAATGATCTCTTTTACTCAGCTCAATATCGCTGGAATAGCTATCAAGATTTTATCCATCATGCTTATATCGGTTATAATTTCGATGAAACCCTTTCGGCTCAATTGGGGGTCACTGCGGTCCCTTTTGCTAACGCTTATGAAACACATAACTTCTGGGCAGGTATCCCTTACTTCATTGGCCTTGCTGATGATTTCGATATGGGGTTGAAGGTCATCAAAAAAAGTGGTCCTTGGGATTTCCAGTTTGCCTTCTTTAAAAATGGCGAATGGGGCAGTGCTGGTAAGACTGAACGCTATTCATACGATATTATCAACGATGGCACTCAATCTAACGAAGAAACCAATCAGTTTAATGGTCGTGTTGCTTATACTTTTGACCATGGTGATTTGGGTAAAACAGAAGTTGGCTTTTCTGCGCAATGGGGTCAACTCTACAACAATACAACCGAAGACATGGGTGATCACCGGGCTTTTGCTGTTCACTTAGACGGTTACTATGGTCCATTTAATCTCCGCTTTGAAGCAGTTGATTACGAATATAATGCTGAGAATCCCGCTGGTGTCGATGATAAAGTCGTGCGTATCGGTGCCTTTAGCGATTCATTTGATGTTGCTGCGGAGGGAACCGTTTATGCGGCTGGACTTAGCTATGATGTTCCTGTTAGCTGGGGGCCAATCTCTAAGTTAACCTTCTACGATGATTACAGCATCCTTGTTAAAGATGAAAGCGATTTTGAGGATTCCCATATCAACACTGTAGGTTGCATGGTTACTGCCGGTCCAGTTTATACCTACATCGATGTAATCAGCGGTAAAAATGCTGCTTATTTAGGAGGGAACTCTGATACGGCTTTCGGCGCTGGAGATGAAGACGCTGATTGGGGAACCAAATTTAACATCAATATTGCCTACTATTTTTAAAGATTATTTAACGCTCCCCTCTTCCTAACTTGTCCCACCATTGATGGGGAAACGAATCGTTTCCCCATTTTTTTATTTAATGTAAATATGTTGCTTCTTCAGGCTTTTAGCACAAAGACAAAAACTCTTTGACTACAGCTTTTCAAGAGCACGCAAAGAAAAGGATGAAAAATGAAACACAATCCAGAAGCTAAAAAAAAACGCGTTGCTGAGGTTGCCCGTCAATTGTTTGTCGATAAAGGGTTTTACGCTGTTACTATTCCCGATATTGTCACAGAATCTGGTGTAAGCACTGGGACAATTTATAAGTATTTTGGTAGTAAGTCAGCTCTTGCTGAACGGTTATATGAAGATTCTGCCCGCGAGTTCAATTTACTTCTTGCTGAGCGCTTGCAAAACAAAAAAGGTGCTTACGAGCGAGCCAAGGTCATCGTTGAATTATTGTTGGATCTCGCTGAATATGATTCAACGCTCGTTGAATATCTTTTTTTGTCTCGCCATCAGGGATTTAAAAATAAATACAACCCTGCGCTTGGATGCTCATCGAATTGTATTCTGTGTCAAATTTTTAACGAAGGAATAACTCAGGGGGAATTGTGTGTGGGCGACCCGCTGGCAAAAGCTGTTTCCTTTATGGGAGTGGTGTTAAAAAATATTGAGATGAGGCTAAAGGGGATTTTTTTGCAAACGTTCGAAGAGGATTATAGGCAGGCTGTTGTAAAAAGAGCATGGGATGCGGCGTATCGATAAAGTAAATAATCGAACTAAAATTTGAGCCTGAGAAGTGGGGTGTTTGAGGACAGGGTTGCATTGACGTCACAAAAAAAGGGCTAGCTGGAAGCCAGCTAACCCTTTTGTATTTATGGTGCGCGATGCAAGATTCGAACCTGCGACCTTTGGCTTCGGAGGCCAATGCTCTATCCAGCTGAGCTAATCGCGCATGAATTTACGTGTATAGCTTAGAACGGGGTGAAAAGCAACTGCTATCTTTGATGTTAGAACTCGCTGTTGTCAAGGTTAGTGAGAGCTTTGTCTAGTTGCTTTTTCTTGATTTTTTCTAAAAGAGTTGTCCGTTTCAGGTTGAGTAGTTCTGCAGCCTCTTTTTTGTTTCCACCAGTTTGGACGAGTGCTTGAAGGATTAGTCTGTCCTCAAATTCACTTACACGAGAATTGAAATCTGTCGCACCACTTTCACTCACTAAACCGACCGCGGGGGCTTGTGGTTCCTGATAAAGATATTTTTCAGGTAGATCTTTTGGATGAACAATTTCGCCCATGTGTAAAATAGAGAGTCTTTGGACGAGATTTTCAAGTTCGCGCACATTGCCCGGCCACGGGTAGCGGTTAAGATAAATAAGTGCCTGCTCTGAGTAGGTAAAGACATTGCGACGTTTGTTGGTGCAGAAACGCTGAGTGAATGTATCGAGCAGTAAACTGATATCGCTAGTACGCTGACGTAAGGGTGGAATATGCAGTGGGATGACATTTAAGCGATAGTAGAGATCCTCGCGAAAGGTCCCTTTTGCAACGGCTTCATCGAGATTTCGGTGCGTGGCCGCAACAATGCGTACATCAACTTTAATGCTTTTAACGCTGCCAACGGGTTCAAATTCTTTCTCTTGTATGACACGGAGAAGTTTAGCTTGAAGAGACGGTTTCATGTCACCGATTTCATCGAGGAATAGAGTCCCGCCATGAGCGTGTTGGATTCGTCCCTTTTTGTTGTTGATTGCTCCTGTAAATGCCCCTTTTTCATAGCCAAAAAGTTCACTTTCCAGAAGTTCTTCTGGAATGGCAGCACAGTTAAGCGGAACAAAGTTGTTTTGCTGGCGAGGGCTGTGGGTATGTAGTGCTTTCGCTACAAGCTCCTTGCCTGTGCCGCTCTCACCTTGAATGAGGATGGTGCTGTCACCATCATCGCCTAGGCGTTGAATCAGATTAAATAGTTGGCACATTGATTCTGATTGGCCAATGATATTTAGAAATCCGTTTTGTTGTTGCTGCAACGGGGATGTCAGTTCGTTGTTAAGGTGTTGCTGAAGGGCCCGTTGAGAAATTTGTGCAATCTCTTGTTGCGTATAGGGGGCGTGAAGGAAAAAGTCTGCGCCAGATTGCAAAATTGTTTTGGTTGATGCAGTGGTCTCTTCTGGCACCAATAGAATCGAAACTATTGGGGTGTCTTGTTTGTTTATTTCGATAAAAAAATCAAGGGTTTCATGCTCAAACGGCTGCAAATGAAAGAACAGTACTGAACAAGGAAGTTGATTAAGAGCTTCTTTGGCTTCGTCAATGGTTGATACTTCAACGATGTTTGTCGTTGTATCAATATTGAGCTCCTGAGAGAGCACAGTTCTGGTTGTGTCATTGCTGTCGAACAAAAGGATGTGGGACACGGCTACTTCCAGAAGTGAGAATTGAGAGATTTAAAAACTGAAACTTATTGTCTCTTTTTGTCACACTATTGGCAAGTGGTTTTCAGGTTTGTTGTTGCTTTTTCACATATTTCGCTATTAGTAGCTGGGGTGAGGATAATATCGGTTGCTCCATATCGAACTGCCTTAATGACATCGGACCGCGTCCACTGTGGTCCAGCAACGATAAGAGGGCGGCCTTGAGGGATTTCGGAACGAACTTTTATGATTGCAGCAAATCCTTTTTCATTGACGTCAGTCATAATTAGAAACGCACCTGTGACGCTGTACTGGCGAAGTTCACTGAAGTTGTCATTACTGCCTAGTTCGGTTGTTTGGTGTTCTGTTTCACTTAGGCTTTCGGCGAAATGTGTACGCATTGCCGCATCATCGCAGATGATAGCGACAATCGGTGGCAATGGTTGTGCTGCTTCGGTTTCAGAAGTCGTTTTCCCCGATGAGCTTGCAGCAACTGTTTGTGGTTTTTCCGTTACTGGTTGTGGCGCATCTTGCTCTGTAGGTGGCGCTCCCCAGCCAGTTTCTGAAGGGCGGGGAACCATGTGTAATAGATCAACCGGGCAGATAAAGGAAACGTCACTTAAATCGCGAGAGCCACAACTTAATGTTCCTGTAACGACATAATATTCCCCTGCTGGAAAAGGTGTTGAGTCTTCAACTTTGACTTTTGTTGGTACGAAAAGGTCTTGATCACCTTTTTTAAGGTGAAATTTACGTGGGTACATCTCATCAAAGTTTTGAACTAAACCACCACTGATGATGTTTGCGACTTCACCAAAGGCATCGGCTTCGTCTTCGCCATATTCTCCTGCTTTGATGTGGTTTGAGATCTCTTCAGCGGGCAGCATGATCATGGTTCCCGCAAAGAAAATAGCATCTTTTAGGTCTGTTAAGAAGTAGGCGGTGCCTTCACTCGCACCGCTAACAAGCATTTGTGTCGCAATCGTCTTTTTACCCGGTTTGGCAAAGAACTCTTTTTTGCTTGTGTAGCGTCCTGTTAGGCCGTCAATCTCTAGTTCGATGCCAAGCATGCCACCGATCTCTTCGGCGCATTGCATCATTGCAGCATTAATTACGCGATCAACAGTTTCCTGGGGGATTCGTTCATCCTCAGGTTCTTCGGGGGCAGACTGTGGTTGATCTTCTTCTGCTTCTGGTTCGACGTGCTCAGCCTCAGTGGATGCAGGTGCTTCGCCTTTTATTTTTTCTTCTGCCGTTTCGTTTACGGTGGTGTCTTTTGTCTCTTCACCTAGAATTTCAGCTGGAATGATGACCTCTAAATTTTGCAGGTCAAATCCTTCTATTTTCATTTTACAGCTGCTGTAAACATACTCATTCGGCGGGAAGGGTTCGTCGCTTTTGGGGTCAATTTTGCTGGGAACAAAGTCCTCAACAGAGGTACGTTTGAAGTGGAGGCTTTCGGGATACATGTCAAGGAATACTGCGGTGTATACTCCAGCGATGATGTTAGCGACCTCTCCATAGGCATCGGCTGCTTCGCCATCGAAGGTACGTAATTTACAATTTTCCTCAATTTGTTCTTGAGGAAGCATAATTAACGTGCCGCCGAGGATTACCGAATCTTTTAGATCGGTAATTATGAAGGAGTCGCCACTGTGGTCGCCAGAAACAACCATTGTCGAGATGACAGAACGGCCACGACTCATGGCAAAGAGGTCGTCTTTGTTTAGACGTTCAAGGCGATGATCAATGAGTTCGATTGGCGCGCCAAGGAGTGCACCAATCTCTTCCGAAAGTTGATCTATTATTGTGTTGAAAACTTGTTCAACAACCGCTGATACCGCCACAATGTACCTACTTTGGTGCTTTTAGTTTGAGTTCGACGAGAAATTCGCCTTCATCTAGATAGAACGGAACCGTTGTCCACATCGCATCGTCCATTCCACTGACACGATAAGAGCGTCCAGCTAGAATCGTTGGAACGGCAAGGCTGATGTCTATTCCTTGCTCGGTAAAGCCATCCTTAATACCGCCAAGAATCATATTGGCCATCTCGCCAACGGTGTCTTTAACGTCAGCATCAACCTCGTTAACATCAATCCCTAATAGAGTGTTGGTGATGGCGAAAGCAACGTCTTGAGGGCAGTGAATCGTTAACATCCCTTGGATTTCGCCAGCGAAACCTAACATGCCTGAAATGCTTTTTTCAAAACTGTAAACTTTTTCTGAAAGAGTGATACCGGGTGTTAGCGGCATCATGAGCATTGTATCAAAAAGAAGTTGAGTACTGTCAATGATTTGTTGTTGAAGGTCTAGGTTCACACGCTACTCCTGATAGCAGGCTTTTGTTGAATTCTCGTTGTCTTTTGAAGGCTTAACAGCTCTTGATCTGTAGCTCAACAAGAAATTGTCCTGCATCAATTGAGAAGGGAACAACAGCCCATTCTGCATCTGCTACGCAATCCATACTGTACTCATCACCGTGAATGCAGGAAGGGATGGAAATTGTAACATCTTTTCCTGCGGCATCGAGAACCATCTTGATATTGCCAGCTAACATGTTGGCAAGCTCACCGATAGCATCAGTGACATCATCATCAACTTCTTCAACTTCCATTCCAAGAAAACTGCTGGTAATTGCTTTAGCGACGGAATCTGGTGTATGAATTGCGAGCATACCTTGACAGGTGCCAGCTAAGCCGATAACGCCAGAAACTGAACACTTGAAGCTGGTAACATTTTCAGCAAGAGGGTCGCCAGGGGTGATATCTAGCATGATCATTGTTTCAAAAATCTCTTTGGTCGCCTCTTTAATGTTTTCCAATAGATCCAAAATGAACCCTCCACATTTTTAATTAAGTAATTCAGCAGTGAAAAATTGTAGCTAATTTTTTGTACTAAGGCTTGATGTTTATACAAACAAACGATTGATGTACAAAATTAGCCAGATCAAGAGTTGCCAACGGCGCAGTTGTTTTATGCTGCGCCGCTGGCATTGTCTTACATGATGCCGCTAATTACTTCATTGATCTTGTCAGGAGTAAAAGGCTTTTTGATGTTGCCCGCAGCTCCGAGTTCTTTTGCTTCGCCGATAATGTCGGCTCCACCCTCAGTTGTAATCATAACAACTGGAATGTTTTTGATTCCGTCGATCTCCCTTTTCTGGCGAAGAAACTCAATGCCATCCATGTTTGGCATATTGATATCGCTAAGAATTAGGTCTACATTCTCATTTTCGAGAAGGTTAAGAGCTTCTTGACCGTCACCGGCTTCAAGGATTTCATCAAAATCTAAGCCTGCTTGACGTAGGGCTCTAGAAACAATTTTTCTCATTGTGCTTGAATCATCTATAACTAATACTCGTTTAGCCATTGGTTGGTTCCTTTCAGTGTTGCGTTTGATTAGGTGTTTAATAGTGAGTTAAGGTTATCCATTTCAGCTGCTTTGATTTCAACTGAAAGAGGGAAGTCTTCAGCGATATAGTTAAATGTGAGCTCTGATGTACTTTCTTCCTCGTCAGACAGTTCGGGGATACTGAGAGCAAAATCGGAGTCAGGTGGTAAAATTTCTGTCATAAATCGACCTGCAAGCGTATTCAGGATTTCCGCAAGGAGGTCGTTAATGAGTTGATCGTTCAACTCATCTCTGTCCATGGTATACATGGTTTCGGCAATCTGGTAAAGCAATTCCTTGGAGACGTTTAAGCGCATCTCAAGGAGTTCTGGTTCGGTGATAAGAAGGTTAACGCCAAGCATTTGTTGCTTTAAGTTTAATGCTTCGTCGCTTGTGCATTCTTCAATGCTAACGAACGCCATATTCTCAAGTGTTTCTTCGAGAACTTCAGTTGTTTTTTGGTGGAGAAATGTTGTTAATTCTTCCATCTTAACTATCCTCGCTGTTAATGAGTGGTGCTAGGGCTTCGCTCAGCATTGCTGGGTTAATTGGCTTATTAAGGACGGCGAATGCTCCCATTTCAAGCAGTTTGTCCGTTTTTGCCTGATTACCCGCACTGGTGATGATGAGTACTGGTAGGTCGACAAGTTTAGGGCTAGCTTTTACCCATTTAAGTAGTGATTCGCCATCCATTATTGGCATATTTAAGTCGCTAATAAGGAGGTCGGCTGGCTCTTGTTTAACCAGTTTTAGTCCCTCTTTACCGTTTTCAGCTTCGGCAAATTCGGCATCAGCTAGACCGATAATTTCTAGGCAGCGACAGATCATCATTCGTGCAGTGCCAGAATCGTCTGCTATTACGATGCGTTTCATTTGATTTCCTTTCCTTTCTATTTGTCCGTCATGGCGTTGTGCATCGTGTCAAAGGTGTCGTTGACTTCGAGCATAACAAGTGCCAGTTGTTCAGATGATAGGTCAATATAATTCGTATAGTTTTGGTCTAAATGGTATTGCAGTGAATCCGAGGATTGACTGCCGCACATCATCGCCACAATGCAGCCAAGGTGCACCGCATATACAAGGTGCTGGTACTCA
>Ga0193956_1000212_pt1 | contig 27829 bp, 28 predicted proteins | sample BB_7_MG_FD_140358 | JGI IMG/M metagenome (GOLD analysis project Ga0193956, IMG submission 140358) | Microbial mat bacterial communities from the Broadkill River, Lewes, Delaware, United States - BB_7_MG | ecosystem: Environmental > Aquatic > Freshwater > River > Microbial mats | place: USA...
AATCTCTGCTACTTTAGCTAAATTTCCTTTTTGATAATGACTAATTGCATCAAGCTTTGCACTTTTTTTGATATATGGAGTAATTGTCTGCATTGATTTATAAAAATATTCATCATCTATATTTATATAATCTTTTAATATACGTTGTACTCGTTGCTCTAATGGAGCCGTTATTTCTACTCTAATCCCAGATTGAATTCTTTTATAGAGTAAATCTGGCTGAATAATTGAACCGATCTTTTTACTTTCACCTTCAATGAAAATCCAACTTTTTTCATCAATATTTTGAAGTTCATATGCTAATTCATTTTGAAATGCTTTTTGATTTGGCTGATTTCCCTTCATAAGCCCAAAGGTTGAACCAAAATGATTTGCTAAGTATTCTAAATCAATTGAAGGAGAGAGCTTTTGTATAAGCTCACTTTTCCCGCATCCTGTATTGCCACCTAATACTATAAAGTTTTCATGTTTAAAATTTTCAATGTAGTTTATAATAAATTGTCTATACTCTTTATAGCCATCTTCAATTTTAAACACTTGGTAATCTGTAAAAGAAAATATAGTCGCTAGCGAAGTAGACCGAAGCCCTCCTCTAGCACAATAAATCCCAATTTTACTTCCTACTTGATACTTTTTGTGTATAGTTTTTAAGTGCTCAGATGCATTTTTACATATATAACTAGCCCCTAGAACTTTTGCATTTTGCTTAGATTTTTGTACATACATTTCACCTATTTCATGATGTTGTTCATCACTTAAGGCATATAAATTTACAGCTGTTGGTATATGAGATTCTTTAAACTCTTTTGGAGTTCTCACATCTATTATAAGATCAAACTTATTTATGTCATTATAAAATTCATTTATATTTAATTCTTTTAGCATATTTTATTATAGCTAAAATTTATACAACTTATATATGTGGGTAAGGTTTTCCTCTAAAGTAACCTTGTGCAAAATCAATCTCGAGTGCTTCTACATTTGCATCTATTGTACTATCACTTACAAATTCTGCAATCGTCTGAATATCACTTTTTTTAGCAAAAGCGACAATAGTTGTAATTAATTCTTTTGTTTTTTTGTCTGCAATATTTTTTATTATGGAACCATCAATTTTTATATAATCTACATCAAGCTTCAGTAAATAATTATAGTTTGAGTAGCCAGTTCCAAAATCATCTATAGCTATTTTTGTACCACGAGCCTTAAATTCACTCAAAATTTCTCCAACTTTTTCAAAATTTATAAGCTCATCACTCTCAACAATTTCTATTATTAACCTATTAAATATATCAGCTGAAGAAATAGTAGTATAAAAATACTGCATTGTCTCTTTATTAAGTAAATCTTCAAGTGTTATATTAATTGAAAAAGAATCTTTTGGAGTATATCTAAACTTATCAACAGTTTTTCGTATCATAGTTTGTGTAATTTTAGGATAAATACTTGTTTGTTTTATGACACTTAAAAAGTTCATTGGAGTTATTATATTGCCATTTTCATCAATAAGTCGCATAAGTGATTCATATTTATTTATGTTTTTATTTTTATAAGAATATATTGGCTGAAAATATGGAACTATTCTATCTTCTTCAAGTGCTTTGACTACTACCTTCATCCATTTTGCATTATTTTTATATTCATCTAGTAGAGAGTTATCTTTGTTATAGATACTAACGGGTAAATGTTTTCTTTTTGCTTCTTTTAATGCCATATCTGCACAAGCTAAAACTTTTTCATTTCCTTGAGAGATACCACAAACAAAATCAAAAGTAGCATTCACTTCATTTTTATCAAAATGATAATTTTTCAAATAATTAACAAGATGATTTATCTGTAAAATAAATTCTGTAGATTTACTATCAACACAGAGTATTGCAAAAACATCTGCATGAAGCCGATATACTTTTGTATGATTATTTTTTGAAAACTCAAATATCTCTTGAGCAACTTCTTTAATAATTTTATCACCTACTTTTTGGCCATACATATCATTAACTTCAGTAAATTTTAGAATATCTACAATTGCCAAAATATTATATTTAGTTTTAAATAAATCGTTCATCAACTTAACTCTACTACCAAGTCCTGTAAGACCATCTGTAAGTGTAAATTTTTCTAAAAGATTATTTTTAGTCATAAGTTCAGTTATTTCAGTACTTGCAGAAATATACTCTAAAACATTATTATCAGCATCTTTTATAGGTATAATAATCATACGAATATAGTAACTTGTTCCATCTTTTTTTTTATTTTTAATAATGCCTGACCAAATTTTTCCCATAGAAATATTATTCCACATAGTACTAAAAGTCTCTTTTGGCATACTTTGATGTCTTAATATACTATGAGACTTACCTATAAGTTCTTTTGTTTTATATCCACAAGCTTTTTCGAATTGCTTGTTTACATATGTAATAAAACCGTTTTTATCTGTTTTAGAAACAATTGAACTTTCATCTAGCACAATTTTATACTGTTCTAACATATTTAAATGTAATTTTCTTTCTTGAGTTATTTGTGTTATTTTTCTACTAATATAATAAGCAACTAAGACCGAACTACCAAAAATTAAAATTAAAATCACAAATAATCTAAATAGACTCTCTTCTAATTCTTCTTGTAAATATTTCTCTTCACTTTTTACAATTTCTAGCTGTTTTCTAAAGTAAAAACCACTACCAACTACCCAGCCAAAGTAATCTAGATTTTTAATATAAGATATTTTTTTCTCTTCTTTTCCCTCACTTAGAGGATATTTCCAAAAATAGTCTATAAAACCTGAATTATTTTCAAGCGCTATTTTATTCATTTCTCTAAAAGGATATCTATTTTTTAAAGTTTTATAATCAAATACACTTTTTTCATTAAATTGAGGTTGCATTGGATTAATAATCATTACACCAGATAGAGAATGAATCCAAAAGTATCCCTTTTTATCTAAGCCAAATCTTGTTTCATTTATAGTTTTAATAATATCGTTTTTGATATCTTTTTCTATATCATTTACATAAAATCCTGTAGCTAAATATATATCAGTATTTGGAATTTTTTTAATGTAGGCAAACTTTTTTTCTATTTTTTTTGTTTTAGGGTTTTGCCACTCATATAAACCAGTAGCATATCCAGAGGTTAAAGACTTTTCAATAAATGATAAAATTTCTTCTTGTTTAATATTTTTTCGTATATTCTGTCCTGCTAACTTTTTTTGGTTTCCATGATACAAAAAATTAGTATCTTGATCAAAAATATAATAATATACACTACTATTAGGTAGTTTAATATTATCAACTTCTTTAATAAAATATTTTAAAATTTCTTTATTATTGAGGTTTTGATTTTTTGATTTTATACTATTGTATAAAGAAGAAAGTTCTTCAACATTTTGCTCTAAAGCTTTTTCTAATATTGTGTATCTAGTGTGTATGTTTTCTTGAATCTGTTTTACTAATTTATTGACTTGTTCTTTGGATCTCTTTTTTTTAGTGGAGATATATCTGTCTTGCATTCTTTGAACTTGCTTTTCAAAATGCGCGTATGAGCTATATACTTCTACAATTCCAATACTTATCGTAAATAAAAATGCAGTAAAAAGTACATTATAAAAATTTATTTTAGCTAAAGATAGTTTATTCATAGTATTTACACCACTCACTAGAGTTAATAAATTATATTGTTATTTAGGTTAATGTGAGATAAAGGGTAGTAAATACTAAAAATTTTCCTGTATACATAATTTAATTTTTTTATACATTTCTTCAAAATCAGTCGAAAAAACTCTAGTATTTCCAATAGAAGTTATAAAATTTGTATCTCTTTGCCATCTTGGAACTAAATGATAATGCACATGTTCTGCAATTCCAGCACCGCTACACTCTCCAAGATTCATTCCTATGTTGACACCTTTAACACCAAATGTTTCTTTAAGTACTCTAACAGATTTTTGTACAAGATCACTCATCTCTAGCCAAACTTCACTATTAAGTGATTCAATATTGTCTACATGTAAATTAGGTATAACCATAAAATGTCCAGGATTATACGGATATTTATTCATAACTAAAAAACAGTTTTTGGATCTAAAAAGAACTTGAGTTTCTTCATCTTTATCACTATTGTTAACAATAAAACAAAAAGGACAACCTTTTCGTTCCTTCTTTATATACTCATCTCTCCAAGGTGCATACATATTTTCCATTTTATACCTTTATTAACTCTTTTAGAGACTCACTTATATTCTCTTTTCTCATAAAATGTTCCCCAATCAAAAAGGCATCCGCTCCAACCTTACTTAAATGTTTTATTATTCCTTTATCGTTTAATCCACTCTCAGCAACAATTATTTTTCCATTTGGTATCAAAGGCATCAATTTTTCAGTTAAATCCATATCCATCTCAAAAGTATCAAGATTTCGATGATTTACCCCTATTATATTTGCACCAGCAAAAATAGCTTTCGTTAAATCTTCTTTATCATGAATTTCAACTAAAGCTTCCATACCAAGTCTCCATGTATACTCTAAAAGTGATTTCAACTCTTTTTTACTAAGTGCTTTTGCAATAAGTAAAATAAAATCTGCTCCGTAAACTACTGCTTCAAGTATTTGATACTCATCAATTATAAAGTCTTTTCTCAAAAGAGGAGTTGATACATATCTCCTAATTCCTGTAAGATACTCAATATTTCCCTTAAAGTAATGAGGCTCAGTTAAAACTGAAATCGCACTAGCACCCCCTTTTTCATACTCTTGCGCTATTTTAAGTGGATCAAAATCTTCTCTTATAATTCCTTTACTTGGACTTGCTTTTTTAACTTCTGCAATGATTCTATAAGGATCCTCTTTTGTTGCTGTTAAATATGGTTTAATATCTCTTGGAGCAAAAGGATTAAAAGCCAAACTCCTACCCAGCCAATCCATTGTAAACTCTTTCTTTCTTTTTTCTAAATCATCTTTTGTTTTTAAAATTATTTCATCAAGTATCATTGATTTACACACCTATTTATTTTTTCTGAATGCATTAGCAGTTCCTTTTCTTTGGAATTTTTTATAAGTTTATCCATTATTTCTTTAGCTTTTTTACACTTTCCTTGCTTATAATAACCCCAAGCTAAAGAATCAAGGTAAAAAGGAGAATTTGGCTCTTTTAAAAGAGCTTCACTAACAAGTCCAATTCCCTTTGCAACATCAATATCATGGTCAATCAATAAATATCCATAATAATTATAATAAAGTGCATTATTTAATTTATAAACAACTTTTTCAAACTTTTCTGATACCGACTTCAAAACTTTGTCATCAATTTTATTCTTGTTTAACTCATACTCATATATTGCCATTTTACCTAAAAAAACTAGATCTGAACTTTTTTTATATAAATTTTCTGCAACCTTATAAGCACTTTGAAAATCACTAGATGATACATATATATCAAGTAACATCTCTTGGTTATATCCACTCTCTTCTAAAAACTTTATTGCACTATTTTTATCTTTTGTATAAATCAGCAATTCGATAACTTTTTGCGCATATTCATCATTTCCAAATCTTTGATATAATTTTTTGTATGTTGAAATAAGTCCATTTATATTTTTCTCTTTTCCATAAATTTCAACTAATTTAAAACAAGTATTTAGCTCACAAGTTTGCATTCTAATATGTGTCTCAAGTAACGCAATAGCATCGTCTTTTTTATTAAGATAGTTATATAAAATATCAATTATATACAAAAGAGAGTTTTCATCACTATTGATTCTATATGCACTTTCAAAATATTTTAAAGCTAAAGAGTATGATTTCATCTGAAAATATATTGTCCCTGTTATCTTCAAATTTCTTTCATTTTTATTTAGTTTTAAAAGCTCTAGTGATTTTTTTTCTGCCTCTTCGTAGCGCTCTTGTCTCATTAGAAATCCGATTTCTATTCTTTTTAGCTCAGTATTGAGAGGGGCTTTTTCAAGAGCATCTTTTAAAAGGAGTTCTGTATTTTTTATATCATTTAATAAGAATGAAATTTTGGTAGCTTCAATAAGATACTGAACTTTTCCACTTTTTTCATACAATAGCTTATATAATTCCATTGCGCTTGTATTGTCCCCATCTTTTTGATTTTCAAGGGCTACAAGTATCATATAGTCTTCATTTTCAAAAGACTTTTGTCCAACTTGGTTTATCGCAGGGTCTGTAAAAGAACAGCCTGCCAATAAAAAAACTAAAAAAAATATTATACTTTGTATATACCTGGACACTCTTCTTCTACCTCGCTTATATGATTTTTAAAATGTTCCCAAAAAGGAAATGTTCTACACTGTGTTGGTCTATTTTCATAAACACTACACTTTTTTTCTTTTATATCAAAGAAAACACATCTAAATCCATCATTGAAAATTTCTTCTTTTATACTATAACGATATCCAATTTTTATTAAATAATTATTAATAAACATATCTCTTTGTACATGTAAAGCATTTGCCAAAGTTGTAATTTCTTGAGGATTTACCCAAATAGAACCACTTTCTCCTATACAGCAACGACCTTGACACTTATCACAAGCTTTTGGATCAAATGCAAAATCGTACCCATCTTGTTGTATTAATTTTCCCATAAAAGACTTTTCGTTTTTGAATTTAAATATATTTTTTCCACTTCTTTACTATTCATATATAATGGAGGTAAAATCCTACATAAAGACTTAGAACTTTTTCGAGCATAAATAAGCACTAACGACGCATCGTTCTCTTCTTTTGTATACACTAACCTCATAGTATTGACTTTTAGTTTATGTTGCATCAAAATTGATAGAAGAGTATCTATCTGTTTTGCATCATAACAAAAAACAAATGAACCTCTTGGTTTTAGCTTTGAAGATATAGTTTTAGTTAACTCTTCAAAAGGCAAAGAATCACTATGCCTACTAATTTTTAAAGAGTCATTCTCGCTTTTTTGAGTTCCCTTGTGGTAAAAAGGAGGATTAGAAACTATAAAATCAAATTTTTTATCAAAGTTATACTCTCGAATATCAGCACAAATTACTTCTGATTCTAATTTGTTATATTCTGCACTCTTTGATGTAAGAAGTTGATGCCTCTTTTGGACTTCAATTTGTGTTAATGATATCGTAGAAAAATCTCTTTTCAATAAAAGTCCAAGTATTCCACTTCCACTTCCAACATCCAAAACATTTCCATTAGGTTGTAATTTAGATATAAAATCATACAATACTAGTGAATCACTATTATATCTATATCCATCTTTGTACTGAAAAAGGTAAAGTTCATCATCTATAAACACGAATTACAAAACCTCTTTTATTTTGTGCTTCAATGTTATAAACAGTATAACTTATCTTTGCATTGTCACCAAATTTTTCTTTTATTAACCAGCCTGCTTCTTTTGCTCTATGTTTTCCAAGACCTAAATTTGCAAGTCCTGTAAGTCTTTCTATCTCTCCGTCGGCTATGCCTAATTTGCTTTTTCTCTTTATTAAATTAAGCGAAGCAAATCCACCAGTACCAACAATAGGAATAATTTCAAAGAAATCATTCTCACTATACTGATTTAAAAACTTATCTACTTTAGCTTTACATGTAGAAGAAATTTTAAAATTTCCAGAATTCATATCATCGCATTCTATACTATCAACTTTTACGAGTTTTTTTGACTTTTTAGATAAAGAATTAGTTTTTGCTATAGCTACTTTATTATCAGCAGTTTTTAACAGTTTTTTTAAATAAGTAATTTCTCTTACATACTTACCTAATTTTTCTTTGTCTTTTGCTCTTTCAAGAAGTGCGGTATCTTTACTAACAAGCTCTTTTTTTAAACCATCTACAATATTACTATATTCGTTTTCTTGATTTTCAATATCATTTTTTAGTTTATTAATAATGTTACTGTACTCTGCTTGCTGATTATTAACATCTTTTTTTAATTTTTTTACAATATTGTTATATTCTTTTTCTTGCTTTATGACATCTTCTTGCAAAGAATCAAAAGATTTTTTGATTTTTGTAAGTTTTTCATTTTCATTTAATTCTAAATTATTTTTTTGTTTTAATATCATCGATATTTCATCTTTTAATTTAGCAATTTGTTGATTTTTTTGAGTATTTTCATCATGTGCTATATTAATTTTACGAACAAGTTCCGCTTTTTCATTCTTTAGTGCAGATATGTTTTTAGAATTTGAAGAGTTTTTTGTTTTTAATTCTTGTTCTAAATTAGCAATTTTTTCATTTAATATTTTATAGTTTATGTTGTGTTTTTCTTCATTGATTTTTACTCTTTCTCTAACCTCATCATCTAAATTTCTGTCATTTTTATCTAAAGTTTTTATCTTATCCTGCAATTGCAATACTTTGTCTTGTCCAAGAGAAATTGTCGTATTTTGTGTTTCAAGTTTTGAGAGTAGTGCTTTATTCTCATCCTCAATACTTTTTACTTTATTATTTAAAATTTTTATTACTTCTCTACTTTTACCAAGGTCTTTTTTATATTCTACCTCTTTTTTTAAAAGCATATTTTCACTATTCTCTAAAACAGTAATACTATTTTGTTTTTCTTTTTGAAGATTTACAGTTATGCTATTTATCTCTTCTTTTTGTTCAGTTACTAGTGTATTGTATTTTTTTTCTAGTTTTTCAATGGCCTCTAAATATCCCTTTTTTATAGCTTCTTTCTCTAAACTATTATTTTTGATAATTTCACTAAATTCTTGAAGCTTTTTACTATTTCTTTTTTCCATTTCTAAAGCATCTTGACTATTTTTTATAAGAATATTATTTTTTTCCATCATCAATTGGTTTATTTTATCTTGTAACATCGTAATTTGTTGATCTTTTTTACCAAGATAAACAGTATTATTAGATTTTTGTAATTCTAAATTTTGACGCACTACATCTAACTGCTCTTGTAAAGATTTTTTTTCATTTTCTAAGTTTGAATATTTTAATTTTTGAGATTCAAGTGCTTTTTCTTGATTTACTAAAGCTTTTTTCTTTTCATCAACTAAACGGGCTTCTAACTCTTCAACTCTTACTTTTAAAGCATCATTTTTCCCATTGATTTGTTGCGATAAACTAATATTTTCTCTTTGTAAATCATTGATTTTCATTGTTAATTGACTTATGTTTTCATAATGCTGCTGTTCAGCTTCATTTAGCTTTTCTAAATTATTAGATACAAGACTTTTTTGGTCTGTATTGTTTTTTGATTTTTCATGTTCAACAATTTTTAATAATTCATCTTTATCATTAGAAAGAAATATATTTTCTTTTTCTAAAAATATAATTCTTTCTTGTAAAGATTTCACTATTTTGTTAAAATCATCAGCATCCTCTGCTTCTATAACCAATGGATTGCCCTCATCATCAAAAGCTTTTTTAATAGTCTCATTTGAATTATCCATTAGCTTTAATTGATCTCTATCAATATATTTTTTTTGTATATTTTGTGGCAAATCTTTAAAACTCAATTCATCCTTTATCATGTAGTTATCATTTAGTTCTTTAATACTGATACCGCCAAAATTACCAAAAAAATATGAAAAAACAATACTCCCAATAAAAAATAAGCCAAGTACTATGTTTAAAAATATTGAAAAAGAATTATTATTGCTGTTCATGGATTAATTTAGTTCTCCAATATATGTCTGATTATATGATGTGCATGATTAAGTGCTATTGCAATCGAACCACCACTTTGAACTGCAATGTCCCCTGCAAGATATAAACCTTTTGTTTGTGTTTCAAAGTTTTCATCAAATTCAGGTTTATTATTTTCATCAAATGTAATACCACACAATTTTAAGAAATCTACTGGCGTTGTTCCACCAATTGCATATATTACTCTATCATAAATAGTATAATATCCATCAGTAAAATTTACTTTTACAAGTCCACTTGCATTTTCTAAAGACTCTACATCAATGCCCATTCTAAGTCTTAGTTTTTCTTGTCCATTATACTCATATAACATATTTTCATTTATTTCATTGAGTCTATTAAACTTATCTCTTCTATAATTAAGAGTTACAGTATTTGTCTTTGATAGTTCTATAGCATACTCAGCAGCAGCGTTTCCCCCACCGACCAAAAGTAGTTTTTCCCCACTTGAACATTTATCTAAATTAAAGTTAACTCTAGGTTTAATTGAAGGAGGGATTTTATAACTAGGTTTATTGGGTTTACCCATAGTTCCAATAGCTACGATTACATTTTTTGCAGTGTACCCTGAAGAGGAAGTAATGATTTGAAAAACATCGCCATTTTTTTTAATTTTTTCAACTTCAGAATTAAATGCTGTATCTATCTCATCATTATCTAAAAGCTTATCAAAGTAATCAAGCGTACTCTCTTTAGTTCCGTCTTTAAAGTTAACATTACCAGCAAGTTCAACGACCTGACCTTTATAGTCTTTATCCACTCGCTTGTTATCTTTGTAGAATTTTCTGATTGTTTGAGAGTGATTATCACCCTTTTCTATCATTAGAATTTTTTCTAATCCTAAAACCTTAGCTTCAACAGCAGCTCCAATTCCTCCAGGGCCACCACCAATAATCACCATATCATAAATGTGTTGCATGTTTTCGCCTATTAATTTTTATTTTATCTCTTATTATAGCAAAAAATAGTAAAATGAACCTCATATTATGAAGTTAAGGTAATACAATGGAATCTTTTTTAAAAAGTTTAAAAAAAAATAGGCACAAAATATCACTACTAGAACCAAGTGTTAAAAATGATATTTTAAATCAAATGGCAGATGAGTTAAGAAAAAACTCTAAAGAAATCCTAGAAGAAAACAAAAAAGATTTAATAGAAGCTGAAAAAAACAACTTGAGTTCTTCTTTGTTAGATAGGCTTTTACTAGATAAACACAGAGTAAATGCTATGGCAAATGCTATAGAAGAGATAGCTTCTTTACAAGAACCTGTAGGCAGAATTTTGGATGGATGGGTAGTTCCAAGTGGACTTCGCATAGAAAAAGTATCCATTCCAATTGGGGTCATCGCTATTATTTATGAGAGTAGACCAAATGTTACAAGTGATACAGCAGCACTCTGTTTTAAAAGTGGAAATATATGTGTTTTAAAGGGTGGTAAAGAAGCATTTTTTAGTAACAATATCATTGCAAAAACTTTGCAAAAAGTGCTCGAAAAAAACAATCTTCCTAAAGAACTTATATCACTCATTCCTGATAATACTCGTGATGGTGTTGCTAAACTTATTAAAATGGATAAATATATTGATTTAGTAATCCCAAGAGGAGGAGAAGGACTTATAAGATATATAAGCCAAAATGCTACTGTTCCAGTCATAAAACATGATAAAGGCTTATGTCATACATACATTGATAAAGATGCAAATATTGAAAATGCGATTAAAATAGCTATAAATGCAAAGTGTCAAAGGACGGGAGTATGCAATGCTATGGAAACTCTTTTAGTCCATATTGCCGTTGCTCCAAAAGTTTTAAAACTTTTAAAAACACTTTATGATGAACATGGAACTGAGCTTCGAGGCTGCTGTGAAACAGTCAAGGCTATTGATGTAAAACTTGCAAATGAAGATGATTTTCATACTGAATATTTAGATAATATTTTGTCAATTAAGATAGTAAAAAATGTAGATGAAGCGATTGAGCACATAAACAATTATGGGTCTGGTCATTCAGAATCAATCATTACTGAAAACTATACAACTGGAGAGTATTTTTTAGATAGTATAGATGCCGCTTGTGTGTACATAAATGCTAGTACAAGATATACAGATGGTGCAGAGTTTGGATTTGGTGCAGAAGTTGGTATAAGTACAAATAAACTTCATTCAAGAGGACCAATGGGAATCAATGATTTAACAACATACAAATTCAAAATATATGGGAAAGGTCATGCAAGAGCTTAGTGTTTTAAATATAAATGACATTACTTTTGGGTATAAAAACTCAAAAATATTATTTAAAAATTTATCTTTATATGTAAATAAAGGAGAAATTGTATCAGTAGTTGGTGCAAGTGGATCTGGTAAGAGTACTCTTTTTGAACTCATAACTAAAAATCTTAAACCTCTTACTGGAACTATTACATGTAAAGAAATTGCACAGGTTTTTCAAGACCCATATACATCTTTTCATCCAACTTATACTATTAAAAATCAAATAAAAGATGTTGCTTCATTAGATGGTTATGAAGAAATTTGTCAATCGCTAGAATTAGATATTAAACTATTAGATAAAAAAGCTCACAAGCTTAGTGGTGGCCAACTGCAAAGATGCTCAATTCTTAGAGCACTCCTAATGAAACCGAAACTACTATTAGCAGATGAACCTACAAGTGCTTTAGATAATTTAACACAACTAGAAGTTATGAAACTTTTGGTAAAATTTTTAGATAGAGTTGGAATACTTCTTATCACTCATGATGACGCTCTTGCTGCTTGGTGTAGTGATAGAATAATACGCTTGTAAATTTCTATATTCATAATAAACTTAAATAAAGGCATAAAAGAGAACTGTTAATAAGGTAGGCTTTCCTACCTTATTAATTTATTTTAAAAAATCTTCTCTCGCTTGCTTTAAAGATTCCGCTATTAAAAATGCAAGCTCTAGTGCCTGATCAGCATTTAATCTTGGATCACAATGAGTATGATAACGAGATGCTAAATCAGTCTCAGTGATATCTTGAGCACCACCCACACACTCTGTTACATCTTGCCCTGTCATCTCTAAATGCACTCCACCAGGAAAAGTTCCTTCAGCTTTATGCACTGCAAAAAAACCTTTTACTTCTTTTAAAATTTCTTCAAACTCTCTCGTTTTATAATTTGTTGAAGCTTTAATAGTATTACCATGCATAGGATCGATACTCCAAATAACCTTTTTACCAGCTTCTTTTACAGCTCGAACTAGTTTTGGAAATTCACTTTCTATTTTTTGTGCACCCATACGAACGATGATATTTAATCTTCCTTCTTTATTTTCAGGATTTAATTTTTCAATAAGTGTTAAAAGATTTTCAGCACTCATAGTTGGTCCAGCTTTTACACCAATTGGATTTTTAACACCACTTAAAAACTCTACATGTGCCTCATCTACTTCTCTTGTTCTATCACCTATCCAAAGCATATGAGCTGAACAATCATACCAATCACCACTTAAACTATCTTCTCTAGTTAATGCTTCTTCATACGGCAATAAAAGAGCTTCATGCGAAGTATATAGTGTTGTTTCGTTGATCATTGGTGTATTTTCAGAAGTAATACCACAAGCTTCCATAAATGCCAAAGTTTCAGTAATCTTATCAGCTAAAACTTGGTATCTATCACCAAGTGAACTATCTTTTACAAAAGATAAATTCCACTTATGTACTTTATGTAAATCTGCTAGTCCACCACGAGAAAATGCACGAAGTAAGTTCATTGTAGCACTTGATTGGTTGTATGCTTTTATCATTCTTTTTGGATCAGGAATTCTAGCAAGCTCAGTAAATTCATTTGCATTAATAATATCACCTCTGTAACTTGGAAGCTTTACTCCCTCTAACTCTTCAAAATCAGATGAACGAGGTTTTGCAAATTGGCCAGCAAGTCTTCCTACTTTTACAACAGGACAACCACCTGCAAATGTAAGAACAACTGCCATTTGCATCATAACTTTAAACATATCTCTTATATTATCAGCATTAAACTCACTAAAACTCTCTGCACAATCCCCACCTTGAAGTAAAAATGCTTCTCCACGACAAACTTTCGCTAACTCATCTTCTAATTTTCTAACTTCACCTGCAAAAACAAGAGGAGGAAAGTTATGTAACTCTTTTTCAACATCATTAAGTTTTTGACTATCTGGATATGTTGGCTGTTGCTTTATACTAAATTCTCTCCAAGATTGTCTTGACCACTTACTCATTGTATTACCTTTATTTTAAAAATTTAATGATTATACCAAAAAATAAGATATAATTGCTCTTTTTTTAAAGGATTTTTATTGAACAATGAACAAAAAGGCACTATTTATGCAATTTTAGCTTTCACATTTTGGGGACTTGTTCCTATTTATTTTAAAACAGTAAGCCATGTCAATCCTTTTGAAATCTTAATTCATCGTATATTGTGGTCTATTATTTTTTTATTTATTTTGCTATACATAAGTAAGTCTTCTAAAAACTTCATTTTAATTATTAGAAATAAACAAAAGCTAAAAATTCTTTTTGTATCAGCCATTTTAATCTCATTTAATTGGCTTACATTTATATGGGCAATTACAAATAGTAAAATTGTAGAAGCCAGTCTTGGTTACTATATCAATCCTCTATTAAGTGTTTTACTTGGATATATATTTTATCAAGAAAGAATGTCAAAACAACAAATATTTGCTCTTTGCTTAGCCTGTTTTGCTATTGCCTATCAAGTTTTTACCTTAGGTAATTTACCTATTATATCACTTATATTGGCTTTTAGTTTTGCTTTTTATGGCTTTGCAAGAAAAAAGGTACAAGTAGAATCTATATCTGGTCTTTTAATTGAAACTTTACTTGTTTCACCTTTCGCACTAATTTACCTAATCTATTTAGTTAATACCAATCAGAATGCATTTAACTTATCATTTGATTCAACTTCATGGCTTTTAATGGCTGCGGGCCTTGTTACAATAATACCTCTTATTTGGTTTAACTTGGGTGCCACAAAAATTTCCATGATGAAACTTGGTTTTTTACAGTACATTGGACCCAGTATAACTTTTTTACTTGCTATATTTGTTTATGGTGAACCACTTAATTTTGACAAACTTATAACTTTTATAATTATATGGATTGCATTAATAATATTTTCAGTTAAGATAAAAAAAACGAAACAATAAACAGTGTTACAGTATGAAACAATTTTGTCATTTTTAACAATTGTCTATTTTTTATACAGCTATTTAATTGAACTTAGCAAATTTTTTAGTACAATACTTCTATTGCGTGTTTCTAAAATTATAAATTTAATCTTAGAAATATACATAATTTTAAACTAAAGGATTCGCATGACTAAATTAGCTAAATTATCATTAGCTGCAATTGCTCTTATAGGTATGAGTGCAACTGCTGGTACATTGGAAGATGTAAAAAAACAAGGTTTTGTAAAATGTGGTATCGATGGTGGGTTACCAGGTTTTTCAGAGATACTAAGTGGCGGTGTTTACAAAGGTATGGATGTTGATGGTTGTCGTGCAGTTGCTGTAGCAGCTTTAGGTGATGCATCCAAAGTCAAATATATTTCTTTAAATGCAAAAGAAAGACTAGCAGCTCTTCAATCAGGTGAAATTGATATCCTTGTAAGAAACACAACTTGGACAGAAACAAGAGATACATCACTAGGTTTAAACTTTGCTGCTGTTAATTACTATGATGGTCAAGGTTTTATGATTAGAAAAGATCTAGGTGCAAAAAGTGCATTAGAACTTGATGGTGCTTCTGTTTGTCTTCAAACTGGTACAACAACTGAAATGAATGTTGCTGATTACTTCAGAGCAAATAATATGAAATACAAAACTGTTGCATATGACACAAATGACCAAGTTGTTCAAAGTTATGACAATGGTAGATGTGATATCTTAACTTCAGATGCATCTCAACTTTATGGCTTAAGAACAAAACTAAAAGACCCAAAAGCACATATCGTTCTTCCAGAAATTATTTCTAAAGAGCCTTTAGGACCTGTTGTAAGACAAGGTGATGATGCTTGGTTTAATATTGTAAAATGGTCTTTCAATGCAATGGTTGCAGCTGAAGAAGCTGGAATAACTAGTGCAAATGCTGATTCAATGTTAAAATCTACTAATCCTACTGTAAAAAGAATTTTAGGTGTAGAAGGTAAAATGGGTGCAAATCTTGGTTTAAGTGCTGATTTTGCTTACCAAATCATTAAACAAGTTGGTAACTACGGTGAAGTCTTTGAAAGAAATGTTGGAACCAGCACTCCACTAAATATTGAAAGAGGATTAAATGCTCTTTGGACAAAAGGTGGATTACAATACTCTCCTCCATTTAGATAAAAAGATAAATACAAATTATAAAATAAGTTAGGGCAGAAAATTTTTCTGCCCTATTTTAAAAAAGGATATGGATGTTATTATTTTTCGGAGAAGCTAAGCTATGATGCGCGCTTTGAGGAATCAAAAGGTTAGAGGAATACTGTTTCAGTTGTTAACTGTTATAGGGTTAGTTGCTTTTTTGTGGTATATTGGCTCAAATACTATATCCAATATAGAACAAAGAGGCATAAGGACTGGTTTTGACTTTTTAACAGGAACGGCTGGTTTTGGAATTGATGAAACTCCAATAGTATATAATGAAACTTCTACTCATGGAAGAGTTTTTTTAGTTGGTCTTGCAAATACACTTATCATAGGTTTTGTAGGTATACTGTTATCTACAATTTTTGGTCTTTTCATAGGTGTTTTACGTCTTTCTAATAACTGGCTTATAAAAAAGCTCGCAGCTGCTTATATAGATATTTTTAGAAATATCCCCGTATTGTTACAGATTCTTTTTTGGTATAACATTTTTGTAAAAACATTCCCATCTCCAAGACAAAGTATAGAAATTTTTGCTGGAGTTTTCATAAGTAATCGAGGCTTATATATGCCCCAACCATCTTTGAATGCAACAACAATATCAGTCATCGTTAGTATTTTTATAGCGATAATTGGTATTATTTTTTTAAATAAATGGGCAAATAAACAAAAAGAAAATACAGGAAAAGATTTCCCTGTATTTTTGATTTCCATAGGTACAATTATCACACTCCCTATAATTGCATATTTCATGAGTGGTGCAAATTTTGCTTTTGATTATCCTGTATTGAAAGGCTTTAACTTTAGAGGTGGGAAAACTATATCACCAGAATTTTTAGCACTTACCTTTGCTTTAGTTATATATACAGCGACTTTTATTGCAGAAGCTGTTAGAAGTGGCATAGAAGCTGTAAGTAAAGGTCAAAAAGAAGCTGCAGCTTCAATTGGTTTGACAGAATATCAAGCATTGAAATTTGTTGTTCTTCCTCAAGCAATTAGAATAGCAATCCCTCCAACAATTAATCAATACTTAAATCTTATAAAAAATTCATCTCTTGCTGCAGCTATAGGTTATCCAGAAATCGTAACAGTATTTGCAGGAACATCTTTAAATCAAGTTGGTCAAGCAATTGAAATTATTGCTATGACAATGTTAGTATATTTAACTATTAGCTTAGTTGTATCGGCAATTTTAAACTGGTTTAATCACAAAATGAAGATTAAGGAAAGATAAAGTGGCAATATATCAAGAAAAACAAGCTAGAGTTGCTCCTTCTGGTAGTAAAGGTATTGTTCACTGGTTAAAAGATAATCTTTTTTCATCACCAACTAATACTGTGTTGACAATTTTGGGTATTTTATTTTTGTATTCAATTATTCCTCCATTTGTACAATGGGCATATACAGATGCAACTTTTACAGGTGATAGTAGAGCTCAGTGTACAGGAGATGGTGCATGTTGGACATTTGTAAAAATGAAAATGGACATGTTCATGTATGGATTTTATCCAGAGGATCAAGTATGGAGATTACAAACTGGTATAGGGCTATTTATCTTTGTTATTGCATCTTTTAAATTTTTAAAAAGTACTAAGCTTAAAATATTGATTTTAAACTTATACTTTTTCATAGCTTTTGTATTAGTAAATGGTGGTCTTTTTGGTTTAGAACACATTCCTACAGATAAATGGGGTGGTTTAATGCTTACCATAGTTGTAGCAGCCGTTGGAATTGTATGCTCTTTCCCTATTGGTATCATCATAGCTTTTGGTAGAGCATCAAACTTACCAATTATAAAAAGTGTTTGTATCACTTATGTTGAATTTATTAGAGGTGTACCTTTAATTACTATTTTATTTATGTCTTCTATAATTTTACCCCTTTTCTTCCCTGAGGGAATGACATTTGACAAACTACTTCGTGCTCTTATAGGTATAACACTATTTCAAGCTGCGTATGTAGCAGAGATAATAAGAGGTGGTTTACAGTCTATTTCATCAGGTCAATATGAGGCAGCTGATGCTATTGGTTTATCTTATTGGCAAAAAATGTTATTGGTTATTTTACCACAAGCACTTAAAGTTGCTATTCCTAACCTTGTTGGTGCATTTATATCACTACTTCAAGATACAACACTTGTACTTATCATTGGTCTATTTGATTTACTTGCTATGGTTCGTATCACCGCAGCTGATTCAAATTGGCTTGGTATGGAAACAGAAGGTTATGTATTTGTAACCTTTGTATTTTGGGCTTTTTGTTATGGAATGAGTAGATATTCTCAAAAACTAGAAAAACAGTTTGATACAAACTTGAATTAGGAAATAAAATGGAAAATGAAAATATAATAGAAATAAAAAATTTAAACAAATGGTATGGTGACTTTCACGTACTAAAAGATATTAATTTAAATGTAAAAAAAGGCGAAATTATTGTTGTTTGTGGTCCTTCAGGAAGTGGTAAATCTACGATGATAAGATGTATTAACTATCTTGAACAATTTCAAGAAGGTTCTATTGTGGTTGATGGAATAGATGTTGTAGACGATGTGAAAAAAATCAAATCTCTTCGTGAAGATGTAGCTATGGTTTTTCAGCACTTTAATCTTTTCCCTCATTTATCAATTAAGGACAACCTAACGCTATCACCAATTTGGGTAAAAAAGCAACCGAAAAAAGATGCTACTGCTACAGCAATGAAATACTTAGAAAGAGTTGGAATTGCTGATCAAGCTGATAAATACCCAAATCAGCTCTCAGGTGGACAACAACAGCGTGTTGCAATTGCAAGAAGCCTTTGTAAAAATCCAAATGTAATGCTTTTTGATGAACCAACAAGTGCACTTGATCCTGAAATGGTTAGTGAAGTTCTTGATGTTATGGTTGAACTTGCACAAGAAGGTCGTACAATGATTTGTGTTACCCATGAAATGGGATTTGCAAAAAAAGTAGCTGATAGAGTTATCTTTATGGATGCAGGGCAAATTGTTGAAGAAAATACACCAAATGAATTTTTTGAAAATCCAGAATCAGATAGATTAAAACTATTTTTAGACCAAATTCTTTCTCACTAAAATCTTTACAAGTAAAGGGCTATTAATTAGTCCTTTACTTTATCTCGCTATAATTTCATCAACACAGTACAATATAAGGATAATACAATATGGATCAATTATTCCCTGTAATTTTTGTCGTAGCTATGATAGTTTTCATACTAAGCAAACAAATAAAACATATAACAGGCAATTTAGACACAAAAGGTGATGCAAATAGTTTTGAAAAGTATTCAAAATTTTCAGTTTCAATTCAAAACCATATTAGAGCAATAAAGCTAGATATTGATAGTGCAAAAAAAATTGAAAATCCTAGATATATACTTCTTGAGGGTATTAATGAAGAAGATTCTATTGAATTACTTTCTGATTATCTGCGAAAATTAGTATTTTTTGAAACACTGTTGGCTAAAAGGAAAACAGCTGATGAAATAGAGAGTGACCTTTTTAGTATTTTAAGCCAACTAGATACATTTTTAAAAGAAAACTGCTTTGATGGTGAACGACTAGCTGATGAGTTAAGAGAAAATCTTCTCGCAGAATATGAAAGATAAAGGAAATAATTATTATGTTTGATGAATTAAAAGATTTAAAAAAAGATATGGCTAAAAATGAAAAAATAGAACGAGAAAAAGAAGAAAAAGAATTAAAAGAAGATAAAGAAAAAAAGCTTAAAAATGATTTTGAGTCTTTTATGAAAGCTTCAGGAATAAAAAAGACAAATTAACCGTGAATGAACCATCAAGATTAGTAGAATTTTCTACACTAGAAGCTAAATGTGCCTATTTAGATGATAAACGAATGCGTATGGAGTATAAATTTATTGAAAATTGTCCAGATGAGTTAAATCAAAATCTAATTCAAAGAGGATGGAGGCGCTTTGGAGAGTATTATTCAAGGCCAAAATGTCAAGATTGTAAAGAGTGTTTATCATTAAGAATTGATGCTAAAAATTACAGATTTTCTAAAAGTGCACGAAGAACTATACGAAAAAACTATAGAACTAAAATACTTATTCAAAAACCCACACTTACAAGAGAACATCTAAACTTATATGAAAAATATCATACAAAAATGGAAGAAAAAAAAGGATGGAAACACTACTCACTTAGCCCAAATAGTTACCATGAACTTTATGTTTGTGGGGCAATGCAATTTGGTAAAGAGATACTCTATTTTGTAGATAATAAACTTGTTGGAGTTGACCTAATTGATATTATAAATGATGGTATTTCATCTATATACTTTTTTTATGATCCAGATTTCGCCCATCTTTCTCTTGGTAGGTTTTCTTTGTATCAACAAATACTCATAGCACAAAATTATAAACTTCAATGGATTTATCTTGGATATTATGTTAAAGATTGTCCATCTTTAAGTTATAAAGCCGATTATAAACCATTTGAAATCATGAAAAATGAACCATCTTTGGATGATACTCCTATTTGGAACTAAATTTGCTTATATTAATTAAATATTGTTTTAGGAGATATATATGCAGATTTCTTTTTCGCATGATATGCTTGCTGTTACACTTGAAGATGATGCTAAAACATTTTATCATATACAAAATATAATAGAAAAAAACTTTTCAAAAAAAATTGGAAGAAAAAACAAAACTATTATATTTAAACAAGAAAATGAAAGCGTTCAAAGAAGATATTTTCTTAAACTTATAAATAAAATTTATAAAAGAAAAAATGAAATATTTGATGAAAACACTGCAATTCAAATAAATGATTCTATCGATAAAACCATTAAAATAACACATTTAAAATCAAATCAACTCCAACAGCAGTTAAAAATCGATGTAAAAATTGAAGACAATTATGCAGTTATTTTTAATTTTAAAGCAAAAAATTCTATTTTAGTGACATATTTAAAAAATTATTTCAAAAACCATTTAGTAAAATACAAATTAAGAAATAACACAGTGACAATATATCCGCACTCTGAAATCACTTCTAAACTCCTTGAAAAACTTTTAAATCAAAAAGAGATTATAGGATCTTATGTTGACTTTTCTTATGATATTAATGAATTTTTGACGTATAAAAATTGCCTAACAAAAAAAATTGCCAGAAAGAAAAAATTCAATGCTCTTTTCTCTTTACTTGAAGAATTTTATGATGTTCTTAACTGTAAAGCAGATGATAATTTTGAAACTATTAGAAAAAACTACTTAAAACTAGTAAAACAGTATCATCCTGATACCATTTCACACAAAAATCCTTCCTTAACTTCTCATTATAGCGATAAGTTTCAAACTATTCACCATGCTTATGAAATGATAAAAGTTCATTTTGAACATGAAAAAAGTGCTTAGTTACAAAGCAAAGAATAGAGTTTTTTTCTCTCACTAGAACCAGCTATATTAAACTCTTTTCTATATTTTGTTATCGTTCTTCTAACCATTTTTACACTGAATTTTGTTTCTATTAATGTCAATATTTTTACATCACTGAGTGGTTTTTTATGGTCTTCATATTTTATTAGCTCTTGCATGTATTCTTTAATTGCACTATTTGATATATTTTCTTCAACAGCTGTTGCAAAAAACTGTTTTAAAGGTATTATTCCTCTACTACATGATAAATATTTACCTGAAATTGCACGAGATATTGTTGAAGGATTTCGTTGTAAGTCGTCAGCTAAATCTTTCAGTTTCATAGGTTTTATAGCTTTACCAAAGAAAAAATCATATTGATACTCTATAATCATCAAGCCTATTTTGTAAAGCGTTGCTTTTCTCATTTCCAGTGCATCTACTAAGTCTTTTGCATCTTTTATCTTGCTTGCAACAAAAGAGTGTCCATCATCTAATCCTTCTGTATCTATAATGATTTCAGGGTAATATGCATCATTAAGGGCTACTTCTATCGTATCTTTAGTATCATAAACAAATATATCAGGTATCACTTGTACTTCATCTTCTAAAAAATCAATTGCTGGAGGATTTCTAAACTTTTTTATAATTTTAAGAGCATCATTAAATTTATCATCTTTGCTATAATTTTCTATAAATTCAAACTCGACAATCAATTTTTGAACAAATCTACATAATTCTTCATCTATATCAATATCATCAAGCTGAAATAAAAAAGCTTCTTTAAAATCTATAGCTCCAATGCCCAAAGGCTCAAGATAAGAAAATCTTTGTCTTATCTTCTCTATTTGCTCATCACTAACATTTAATTTTTTTGATATATCACTTATAGTATTTTTATCAAAATATCCTTCATGATTTATATTTTCAATAATTTCATAAGCAATGTCTTGAGATTTTTTTGTAGGAAATAATGGAGGATTTATCTGTTCATTAAGGGTTTCATATAATGATTTTTTATCGATAGTAAGTGCTTCAATAGTTTCAGAGACACTGTTTTTACTGAGTTCTGAAAAGAAACTCTTTTTTTCAAACTTTTTATCAGGTTTTTCATTGCCTGCGCGAACCTGTATAAAAGGATTTGCTTTGACAAAAGGTTCTATTGCCTCTGTCAAAGAGTCCAAATCAGATTGCAAAATAGGTAACCAACTACGAAGTGTAGATGAAAGTTTTTGCTTCTGATTTTGAGAAACTCTTTGCTTTAGCATTTAAATAACCTTTCGTTCCATTATAGTCTAAAATCCTCGCCTAGATAGTATGTTCTAACAAGTTTATCTTCTGCCACTTCATCACTAGTTCCACTAGCTAATAAAGAACCATCTTTTATAACATATGCTCTATCACAAATATCAAGTGTTTCTCTAACATTATGATCAGTTATCAAAACCCCTATATTGAGTTTAACTAAATCTCTTACTATATTCTGTATATCTGCAACAGCAATAGGATCAACCCCAGCAAAAGGCTCATCAAGAAGTAAAAACTTTGGCTCAATCGCGAGAGAACGGGCTATTTCACATCTTCTTCTCTCTCCACCACTTAAACTCAAACCTTTTCTTTGACGAATTGGCTCAATATTAAGCAAGTTTAAAAGCTCTTCTACCCTCTTTTCTCTATCTTCTTGTCTATCGTAAACAATCTCAGCAGCAAGCATCAGATTTTCTTCAACGCTGAGTTCTTTAAAAATACTTGATTCTTGTGGTAAGTAACCAATACCAAGCTTAGATCTTTTGTGCAAAGGCATACTTGTTAACTTTTGATTGTCAAGGTAAACCTCTCCCTTTGTTGGTGAAATTAATCCACATATCATATAAAATGTTGTTGTTTTCCCAGCTCCATTAGGACCAAGTAGCCCAACAATCTCTCCACTCTTTACATGTAAGGAAATATCAGTGATAATTGTTGTCTTTTTTATCGTCTTTACAAGTTTTTCTACTTTGAGTGTGTGCATATGTACCCTCTTTTATCTTCTATTATTTCTATCTCTATTTTCATAAATCTAAATCCCATTTTTTTTAAAATATCTTCAAATTTTTCATCCGCCCATTCTATTAAGTGGTACTTTGGCTCATCTAATTTTTCAAGCAATCCACTTTGCAAAAACCCTTCAATTCCATTTTGATATATATCGTAGTGACAAACTCTATTTTCATACTCATTCATGATAGAAAATGTTGGTGAAGAGACTACTACATGTAAACCTAAACTTTCTACAAATTTCTTCACAAATGTAGTTTTTCCTGATGCTAAATTTCCTTTTAAAAGAATAATCCCTTCATCACCAAAATCATCTATTATTTGTCTAACAAAATTGTCTAATTCATCTAAACTACAAACTTTCATAAACTATTTGAAACCTTAACTATATGTCTTAACTTTTCTATTGCTTTTTTACTCTCAATTGTATCTCGCGCAATTTCTAAGCCATCTTGAAAATCTCTTGCTTGCCCATCAACAACTAAAGAAGCAGCTGCATTTATAAGTACTATATCTCTTTGTGCATCTGTTGCTTTATTTGAAAATATGTTTAAAACTAATGCTGCATTAAAATCTGCACTACCACCAACAATGGCTTCAAGAGGTGCTCTTTTAATCCCATAATTTTGAGGGTCGATTTCAAACTCTTCTACACTATCGTTTAAAAGTCGTGCTGCATATGTTATGTCACTTATACTAATTTCATCCATACGCTCTTTTGAACTTACAACAAGTGCTGATTTTGCACTATTTATTTTTAATGCTTCTGCTATTTTTGGAACAAATGCTTTATTAAATACACCAAGCATCGTTTTACTTACATGAGCAGGATTTGTTAATGGTCCAAGTATATTAAAAATAGTTTTTTCAGGGATTGACTTACGAATAGGCATAATAAACTTCATAGCAGGATGATGATTTTGTGCAAACATAAAAGTAAAACCAGTCTCTTCTAAGAGTTTACTTGAGTTTTCAATACTCAAATCAAGTCTAACTCCAAGCTTTTCAAACATATCTGCACTACCTGATTTACTCGTAACTGATCTACTTCCATGTTTTGCTACGATACAGTTTGCTGCCGCACAAAGAAGTGCAACTGTCGAAGATATGTTAAAACTTCCAATTTTATCTCCACCAGTTCCTACAATATCGAGCAATTTTGGACGCAACTCTTCACTTACTAGTAAAGGTAAAGCATTTGCTCGCATGACACTAGCCGCTGCTGCTATAGAATCAACAGAAGTACTCTCATCTAGAGAAAGATTTACTAAAAAATCTCTCATCTGCTCATCACTCATCTCATGGTTAAAAAGTGATTTAAATATTTTTTTTGATTCTTCAAAGGTCATGATAACTCCTTAATATATTCATCTTGTTTACTTTTAGGAATTGTCTTTGTAATAGGGATTTGTAAAACTTCGTAGTTTACAGCTTTTTGGAGATAATTTATAGTAATTGTATCACCAACTTTAACATCTTTAGCTGGTTTTACTATTTTGCCATTTATTTCTACTACGCCATTTTTACACATATCTTCACTGACAGCTCGACGCTTTGTAATATTTACTGAATTCAAAAATTTATCAATTCGCAAGAGTGTTCCTTATAAGTTTTGTATATTCTAACAAAATATATTTTAAATAGACTTTTTATGGAACACTTTTTGCGGTAAATATTTATATAAGCAAATATTTTAGTTACATTTGGTACAATCTGCATATTTAACAAATAAAATAATATATAATTCTTCTCTATAAAAATTTCTCACCAAATTGGTGAAGCTTTAGTGAGAGGAATTTTATTTGGGCTTTGCCCATATAAAAGGAGACAGTATATGAAAAAAAATGTAAAAAAAGTAGTATTAGCCTACTCTGGTGGACTTGATACAAGTATCATACTAAAATGGTTGCAAGATGAGTTTAACTGTGAAGTTGTGACTTTTACTGCTGATGTGGGACAAGGCGAAGAATTAGAACCTGCAAGAAAAAAAGCAATTGAGCTTGGTATAAAACCTGAAAATATTTTTATAGAAGACTTGAAAGAAGAGTTTGTAAGAGATTTTGTTTTCCCAATGTTTAGAGCAAATGCAATCTATGAAGGGGAATATCTTTTAGGAACAAGTATAGCTCGCCCACTGATTGCTAAAAGACAAGCTGAAATAGCTGCACTTACTGGTGCTGATGCTGTTAGTCATGGGGCAACTGGAAAAGGAAATGACCAAGTAAGGTTTGAACTTGGATACCTTGGAATAAACTCAGACCTCACAATTATAGCTCCTTGGAGAGAATGGGACTTAAACTCAAGAGAAAAACTTTTAGCATATGCTAAAGAGCATGGTATACAAATTGACCAGAAAAAAGGTAAATCTCCATACTCTATGGATGCAAACTTACTTCATATCTCTTATGAAGGTCTAGTTCTTGAAGATCCAAATGCAGAACCAGAAGATGATATGTGGAGATGGTCAGTTAGTCCTGAAGATGCACCTGATGAGGCTGAAAAGATTGAGCTAGAATATAAAAATGGTGATCCTGTAGCGCTAAATGGAAAAGCATTAAGCCCTGCCCAAATGCTTACAGAATTAAATGCACTTGGAAACAAACATGGTATTGGACGAATTGATATAGTTGAAAATCGTTTTGTTGGTATGAAAAGTCGTGGATGCTACGAAACGCCAGGTGGAACAATTATGCTAAAAGCTCATAGAGCAATTGAGAGTATTACACTAGATCGTGAAGCAGCTCACTTTAAAGATGAATTAATGCCAAAATATGCAAAAGCTATTTATAATGGTTTTTGGTTTGCTCCTGAGAGAGAAATGATGCAAGCTGCAATCGATAAATCTCAAGAAACAGTCAATGGAACAGTAAAACTAAAACTTTACAAAGGCAATGTGATGGTAATCGGTCGTCATTCAGAAAAAAACAATCTTTTCAGTGAAGAGTATTGTACATTTGAAGAAGATGAAGTTTATAATCAAAAAGATGCAGAAGGTTTTATAAAACTAAATGCTCTTAGATTTATCATCCGTGGAAAAAACAAAAAGTTCTACGGAGACAACTAATGAGCTTTACATGTAAGGATATTGAGAGTTTAGGTACTGAACTAAGTGATACAGAACTCAAAGAACTTCTTATATGTAAAGAAAATGGTGAAGTAGATTTTAAACTAATAGATATCCGCGAAATGTTTGAATATAGTGATTTGAGTATTAAAGGTACAGACATACTTTTTCCAACAAGCACTATGCATATGCATATGAATGAATTAGAAAAAATCAAAGATAGTTTTATAATTTTATATTGTAGAACAGGTAGCCGAACAGGACAAATGTTAAATATCTTAAAAAGAATGGGCTTTAGAAAAATAGCCCATTTAAGTGATGGCATTGTCCAATTTAGTGGGGAAAAACTAAAAAACGCCCCACTACCAAAATAAGTAGATAAAATAAATCCCTCTATAGAAATTCACTTTGTGTTTTAGTGAGAGGAATTTAATAAACATAAAAACAATTTCTTCACAAAGTGAAAGCTTTAGTGCAAGGAATTTAAATTGGGCTTTGCCCAAATTAAAGGAAACGGTAAATGAAAGTATTATTATTAAAAGATGTTAAAGGCTTAGGAAAAGCTGGAGAAGTAAAGGAAGTAAAAGATGGTTATGGAAAGAACTTTCTTATAGGCAAAGGTGCTGCTCTTCATGCTACAAATGAAGTGCTAAAAAGACATGAAGCAAATCTAAGAAAACAAGCAGCTGATGATGCAGCAGAAATGCAAAGACTAAAAGAAGTTGAAAAAACACTTGCAAAAACAGAACTTAAAATTAAAAGAAAACTTGGTGCAAATGGAAGCCTTTTTGGTGCGGTTACAAAAGATGAAATTTCGCATGAATTTACAGAACAACACAATCTTGATATAGATAAAAAAACAATTGAAATCGAAAATCCAATCAAATCAACTGGTGTTTTTGAAATAACTATAAAACTGGGACATGGAATCCACGCACCATTTAAATTAGAAATCATTGGAGAATAAAACTTATGTTTGATGCAACTACGATACTTGGATATAAAGCTAATGGGAAAGCTGTTATTGGTGGTGATGGACAAGTAACTTTTGGAAATGCTATTCTAAAAGGGAATGCAACAAAAATTAGAAAATTGCATCATGGTAAAATTCTTGCTGGATTTGCAGGAAGTACTGCTGATGCATTTAATCTTTTTGATATGTTTGAAGGAATATTAGAACAAAAAAAAGGCGACCTCTTTAAATCTGTTATAGAATTTTCAAAAGAATGGCGAAAAGATAAAATGCTTAGACGCCTTGAAGCCATGATGATTGTACTTGATACAGAACATATATA
>Ga0193956_1000214_pt1 | contig 27792 bp, 21 predicted proteins | sample BB_7_MG_FD_140358 | JGI IMG/M metagenome (GOLD analysis project Ga0193956, IMG submission 140358) | Microbial mat bacterial communities from the Broadkill River, Lewes, Delaware, United States - BB_7_MG | ecosystem: Environmental > Aquatic > Freshwater > River > Microbial mats | place: USA...
AATTGAACAATATAATAATTTTTAGCAATGTTGCCATCAAATATTTGTAAAATAGTATTTTTATTTATATTTTTTTATTTCTCCTGATTTTATTCTTTTCAAAAATGATTTTAAATCTAATTTTACTTCTTTGGATAATAGATATAATGCTATAATATTAGGGAATGCCATGCTTAAAATCATCATATCTGAGAAATCTACTACTGCTCCAAGACTTGATGCTGAGCCTATTACTACGAAAATCAAAAATATTGCGTAATAAATATTTTTAGTAACTTTATCGTTGTTAATTAATTTTCCAAATAGAAATTTGAAACCATTAAGTCCGTAGTAAGACCACGAAATCATTGAAGAGAATGCAAATAGTAATATTGCAACAACTAAAACATAAGGAAACCAACTAAATACTTTTGCAAATGCTTCTGAAGTTAGTGCAACTCCGTCTAATCCGTTGGGGTTTTCATACATTCCTGTATATATAATAACAAGTGCTGTCATTGTGCAAATAACTACTGTGTCTATAAATGGTTCAAGCAGAGCGACAAGTCCTTCGGAAACAGGTTCGTCTGTTTTTACTGCTGCATGGGCTATTGATGCTGAGCCAACTCCGGCTTCGTTGGAAAATGCTGCACGTTGGAAACCTACTATCATTACTCCAATTATTCCACCTTTTAGTGCATCGGCAGAAAATGCTCCGTTGAAAATCAAACCCAGTGCTTCGCCTGTATGGCTAATATTTATTAGTATTATTATCAGAGCAATTGTAACGTATAATATTGCCATAAAAGGCACTATTTTGTCTGTTACTTTTGCTATTTTTTTTATTCCTCCTACAATTACAATTCCTACCAAAACGGCAAGTATTATTCCAAAAATAGCTCCGTAGCTGCTTAGTGAAGGTAATACAACTGCAATTTGAGCAAATGCTTGATTAGCTTGAAACATATTGCCGCCGCCAAGTGAACCTCCAATAACGAGAACTGCAAAAATTACGGCAAGTATTTTTCCGAGTTTTCCAAGTCCTCTTTTTTTCAATCCTTCTTTCATATAATACATTGGTCCTCCGGAGACTTCTCCTTTTTCGTCTATTTTTCGGTATTTTACGCCAAGTGTACATTCTGTAAATTTTGTGGACATTCCAAGAAGTCCTGCTGTAATCATCCAGAATGTTGCTCCCGGTCCTCCGATAGACATTGCTATTGCTACTCCTGCGATGTTTCCAAGGCCTACGGTTGCAGAAAGAGCTGTTGCAAGAGCTTGAAAATGTGATACTTCTCCTTTGTTTCCGGGTTTGTCGTATTTTCCTCTAACAAGGTCTAAGGAATGTTTTATTCCTCTAATATTTATAAATCCCATTCTTATGGTGAAAAATACTGCTCCTACTATTAGCCACAAAACGATTATTGGTATTTTTGTTTTTTTTGGGTCTCCGTTTGGGTGTTGTAAAATTTTGCCATTTTTGTCGGTCATTGTGGGGTCGTATATTTGCATTAGAGCAAAGATGTCTGCCATAATAAATGTGCCAATAAAATCTACTGCGGGTGTTAGTGCGGAGTTAAATTTTTCGTTAAGTGAGGTTGGGGGTATTATAATTTCTTGAAAAAGAGTGTCTTTATTTGCATCAATTACTGCTAATTTGTATTTTATTCCTTCGGTAAGTTTTCTGGCTGTGGCAGAGTCAAGAGAGGTGGACTGATTAGACCATTTATATTTGTAGGGAGTTTTTCCGCCAGATACTTTTGCTATAATTATTCCGTCTTTTATTTTTTCTGATAAGTTTTGGGTTTCTATTTTAACGGATAAATTGCTTTGTGATAATAAGTTATGACTAATAAATATTAAGACTAACAATATTGTAATCTGTTTTGGAAATTTCATTTGTTTAAAATTTATTTTTAATCACTCTCTTGTGTGTGAATGATTTATATTGCGTAGCTATAAAATCACCCGAATGGGGTTTCATTTTATTATTTTTGGGGTGTGTCAAATTATTAGTTTTTTCAAAATATCATTACATGTTTTTATTAATAGTTTCTTATGCAACGAACTGAGTAAGCTGCATTTTTGTTTACTACCAGTTCTTTAATTGTGTCGTTTCTAAGTTCAAAGCTGAGCATATATGCTTGTTCGGGCGAGTATTCGTCAGATGTCCAAAAGCCTGCGTTATCAGATACTCCAAAATAATTTCCTCCGATAGATCTATATCCTCCGAGTAAAACAAAAAATCCTGAGCTACCAGTTTCCATAAGTTCTTCTGCGGCACTATTTTTTCCTCCATAAATTTCAGCTAATGTGTTCCATTCTCCAGATGACGGTAGATGCCAACCATCTGGACAAATATTTTGTGCTACGTCCCACTTATAAAGGCGGGAATAAGTGCTTTCGTATGATGATTCGTCGTTATAAAAAAACGATTCTATTGTTACATTATCTTTATTTACAGATGTTTTCAGGTTTTTTGTTGTCCAAACTGCTTCTCCAAACTTTAGTGCTGGATATGTAAAGTCGTCTATTGTTACATAATATTTGTAAAACATTTCGCTAAGGTTCAGTTTTATTCCATTTATGCTAAGGTCTATAAATAATAAACTTAATGTTGAAAGATTACCGTCTTTAAGGTTTTCAAAAGTTTCTTTTTCGTTTTCGCTTCTAAGCATTCCTATTACAGAAGAGAGTTTTGTTATTTGGCCTTCTGCTGTTGAATTATTCATAATATCAATAAGATAGCCAGCATTAACAACCCATTCTATTCCTTTTACTACAAAATTACTTGTTGTATTTGAAATAACTTCGGAATGGCTTGTGGAATTTGCATCTTCTTGTGCAATGTTTTTTTGATTGATTGTATTTTTTTGATGAACAAGGTCGTAGGTGTAGTCATCTCCATTTTTGCTAATTATTGCTGTTCTTAATACTGTTGCATTATTGGTTTCCCAGTCGCACTCGTAAACATTTATAACAAAGCTAAGGTTGTCCGATGGTATATATTCTATAAATATTTTTCCTATTACATCGCTTGTGTTTTTTGTATATGTGTATCTTGGGTAGCCGTCAATAAATTCGGTGATGACTATTGATTTGTTTTGTTCGTTTTCAATTATAATGTGTGATAGGCTTGTTGGTTCAAAACTGCTATTAAAATATCCTACTGTGAAAATATTTTCGTTGTTGTCGTTGTCCCAAAAAGAAATTTGTGGCGAATAGGTTGATATTGCTGCAACAGGAGTATTTTTTTCTATTGTATATTTTCCTAATTCGGTTTTTTCTTTGCAGGAGGCAAAAAATAATATGACTATTATTATTGGTATAAGTTTTTTCATCTGTTTTATTAAATTTAAAATTGCATACAAAGTTATAAAATTAATGTATAATTTACAAAATAAAATAAATAAATTATAAGTTCTTTTTTTATTTTTCTATTTCTTCTACTGCTCTCAAATAAATATTATCCATTTGATTTATAACTTTATAAAAATTATTTTCGTCTAAAACATTTCTTACAATATAAGCATGTAAAAGGTTTTCTATACGTTCTTGTGCTTTGTCTATTTCTTTTTGTTCGCTTTCTATTTTTTGAGTTTTGGTAAAATTTATAAATTGAGAATAAATATTTTGGTTGTTTAAGTAATTTTCTATTTGAGTATGATTTTTAAATTTATTTAGAGTTGTTCTATTTTTATCTGTATATTGAATTGCAAAGTTGTATATTAGATTTTTATCGTTTACTTTTTTGTAGAATTTAGAGTTGTTGGTTGTGTCTATTGGCACAAAAATATCTGGCATAATGCCTCCTCCTCCATACACAGTCCGTCCTTTGGGGGTTGTATATTTTAAAGAGTCGGCAAAGCTGGTAGAATCTTGATTTTCAAGTTCTCCGTGCATTATTCTGTCATAAATTTCAAATTCGTAATCTTCAAAATTATCTGAATATGGTTTTTGAATACATCTGCCAGTTGGGGTGTAGTATCTTGCAATGGTAAGACGGATATAAGAGCCGTCTCGGAATTCATATTCGGTCTGAACAAGTCCTTTTCCAAACGAGCGTCTGCCAATAATTAGTCCTCTATCGTTGTCTTGAATTGCTCCTGACACAATTTCGCTTGCCGAAGCCGACCAAGTATCTATTAAAACAATAAGTTCCATTTCTTTACAAATTCCTCCTCTTGTAGATTTGTATTCTTCTCTTTTATAGGCTTTACCTTCGGTATAAACTATCATTTTTCCCTCTTCAAGAAATTCATCTACTATTTTATAGGCTTCTCCAAGATAGCCACCGCCATTTCCTCGTAGGTCTAAAATTACCTTCTCCATGCCTTCTTTTTTCAAACTTCTTACGGCATTCACAAATTCGGTGTGGGTAGTGCTGGCAAAACGACTGATTCTGATATAGCCAGTATTGTTGTTTACCATGTAGCTTGTTTCAACGCTGTAAAGTGGAATTTTGTCTCTGGTTATTGTGAAATAAATAAGGTCTTTACGTCCAAAACGTTTTACGCCAAGTTTTACTTTAGAGCCTTTTTCTCCTTTCAAGTTTTTCATCACACCATCGTTGGTAATTCCTATTCCTGCAAAGGTAGAATCGTTGATTGTTACAATCCTGTCGCCAGCAAGCAAGCCCTCTTTTTCCGAAGGTCCACCAGCTATAACGGCAACAATCATTATGGTATCTTTTTGAATATTAAATTGAACTCCTATTCCTTCAAAACTACCGTGCAAAGGGGCTGTTGTTTCTTCATATTTTGCCGCAGGTATGTAAATAGAATGTGGGTCTAATTGCAACAAAACTTCTGGAATTATCTTTTCAATAATTTCGGAGGTAGAAACGCTGTCAACATATTGACTATTAACAACATCTATTAATGCACTTATTTTGTCGGTTTTTGTTAGGTCTATACGAGCTGTTCCTTTATTGTGATAAATCAAACGACCGAGCATTAGCCCAATAATTATTGAAAGAAATATAAATAATGGGGTGTATAAATTATTTTTTTTCATTTTGTTGTTGAATTGTTTTTGTGTTTCAGATTGCAAGTTGCTTTTTTTTATTTAATTAAATTAAAAAAACATTAGCATTTAACTATTTCTATACCAGCTCTTTTTAGGAGGTCTAAGCCGTCTGTAATTCTATATTCTTCGTCGTAAACCACACGAGTTATTCCTGCCTGAATAATTAATTTTGAACATTCTATACAAGGAGATGTTGTTACATATAACGTAGAATTGTGGCTACTATTATTTGATTTTGCAACTTTTGTAATTGCATTTGCCTCAGCATGAAGAACGTAATTTTTTGTAAAATTATCGTCGTCTTCACAAACATTTTCAAATCCCGACGGAGTTCCGTTGTAGCCGTCAGAAATTATCATCTTGTCTTTTACAAGAATTGCCCCTACTTGTCTTCGCTTGCAATACGAATTTTTTGCCCATACGTGAGCCATTTCTAAGTAGCGTTTGTCTAATTTTTTTTGTTTTGAAGTCATTTTGCAAAATTGAATAAAATAATTGAAACTATCAAAATTAAAATTTAAAATGCAATCAAACACCTATAAATAAAGTTAAAATTTAAAATGTTTTTTTTTAACTGAAAAAAAGTGTTTTAAAATTCAAAAATAATGATTAATATTGCAAGTTGAATAAATCATTAATTTCAAACAATAATAAACATAAATTAATTAAGTAACTAATATACGCAAATGTGAAATAATATTTTTTATTTTTTCAACAAACAGCAGTTTATTAATTAAAACTAAATAAAAAACTAAACACTTTAAAAAAAAGCACTTATCTATATGCAATTACTACAAACAGCAATAAAAGCAATTAAAGACAAGAAAGGTAATAATATCGTATCGTTAGAATTTTTGCCAGAGCAAAGTTCTGTTTGCGACTATTTTGTTATTTGCGAAGCCGAATCTGACCGACAAGTTAAAGCAATTTCAAAATCTATACAAGACACAATAAGAGAAGAATTAGGACAAAAACCAATTCATTTAGAAGGAATGGATAATGCAAATTGGGTGTTGTTAGATTATTTTGATGTAATAATTCACGTTTTTCAAAGAGAAGCAAGAGAATTTTATGCCTTAGAAAAACTTTGGGCAGACGCAAAACAACAAAGATACGAGTAAAACTATTTATAAGAAATTACTAAAAATAATACTTTCATTAAATTTTGCCAAATGATAATATTAAATTATTAAAAAAAATATACACGAAGGTATTGCAATAATTTGAAATTAGACAAAGTCTAAAAACAAAAAATCTATAAAACAAAAAACAATAAAATAATGCCAGAAAAAGAAAAAAAACAACTTACGAGGCCGTCTGAAAATAAAAAGTCAGAAAATAAAAGACCTAAGCGTAAAAAAAATAACTATAATATATTTTGGATATATGGAATTATAGTTCTTGGAATAATCGCTTTGCAATTTTATGATTTTGGAGGAAAACCAGAAGATATTTATTGGCAAGACCTTAGCCAAAAAATTAAAAATAAAGAGATTGTAAAAATAGTTGTAGTAAACAAAGAAAAAGCTGAAATATTTTTAAAACCAGAAGTATATAAAGATTCTGCATACAAAAAATTAGCTGAAAAAAAGATTCCAGAGAAAGGACCACATTTTATATTTAGAATATCGTCGCCAGAAGTATTTCACGAGCAACTGCAAAAAATACAAGAAGATATGCCGGTAAACGAAAAGATTTTTTATGCAAGTGAAACGCGTAAAGATATTATGGGAGAAGCTCTTGGCTGGATAATACCTATCGGGATTTTAGTCCTAATCTGGGTTCTCATTTTTCGCAGAATGGGAGGAGGAGCATCAGGAGGAGTTGGTGGAGGAATTTTTAATATGGGACGCTCAAAAGCAAAAGTTTTTGACGACAATGCTACCATAAAAACCTCTTTTAAAGATGTTGCCGGATTAGAAGAAGCAAAACAAGAAATTACAGAAATAGTTGATTTTCTCAAAAATTCAGATAAATATACAAAACTTGGAGGAAAAATTCCAAAAGGTGCATTGCTCGTAGGACCTCCGGGAACAGGAAAAACTTTGCTTGCCAAAGCCGTTGCAGGTGAGGCAAAAGTGCCTTTCTTCTCAATGTCGGGTTCAGATTTTGTAGAAATGTTTGTTGGAGTGGGAGCGTCTCGTGTGAGAGATTTATTTGCTCAGGCAAAATCGCAAGCTCCTTGCATTATTTTTATCGACGAAATTGATGCAATAGGACGTTCAAGAGGTTCAAAAAATAGTTTTAATTCAAATGATGAAAGAGAAAGCACTCTTAATCAGCTTCTTACTGAGATGGACGGTTTTGAAACTAATACTGGAGTAATTCTTATTGCTGCTACAAACAGAGCGGAAATTTTAGATTCAGCACTTCTTCGTGCAGGTCGTTTTGATAGGCAAATTGTTCTTGATTTGCCAGATTTGAACGAAAGAGAGGAAATTTTTGGAGTTCATCTGCAACCAATTAAATCAAGTAAAAACTTGAATAAAAAAACACTTGCTCGTCAAACTCCAGGATTTTCGGGAGCAGATATTGCAAATGTTTGCAACGAAGCCGCTCTTATTGCTGCCCGAAAAAACAAAGATGAAGTTGAAAATCAAGATTTTATTGATGCTATTGATAGAATTGTTGGAGGTTTGGAAAAAAAGAAAAAAATTATTACACCAGAAGAACGAAAAACAATAGCTTATCATGAAGCAGGCCATGCAACAGTAAGCTGGCTTTTGGAAAATTCGCAACCACTTATAAAAGTTACAATAGTGCCACGTGGCAGGGCATTGGGAGCTGCTTGGTATTTGCCCGAAGAACGCCAACTTACAACAGAAGAGCAGTTTTTGGACGAAATTTGTGCAACTCTTGGAGGACGTGCAGCAGAAGAGGTTATGTTTAATAAAATATCTTCCGGAGCGTTAAACGACTTAGAACGAGTTACTAAACAAGCATACTCAATGGTTTCATTTCTTGGAATGAGCAAAGAAGTTGGAAATTTAAGTTTCTACGATTCAAGCGGGCAAGAAATGACTTTCCATAAGCCATATAGCGAAAAAACCGCAGAACTTATAGATGCTGAAGTAAAGAAAATTATTGAAAAAGAATATATTAGAGCCAAAGAAACGCTTAGAAATAATATTGCTAAATTTACAGAACTTGCAGAAAGACTTCAACAAAAAGAAGTTATTTTTACCGACGACGTAGAGGAAATTCTTGGAAAAAGAACTTTTAAAAATCCTCATACAGAAGATGCAATTAATGGTATTAAGCAAGACCGTGAAGATGCCAAAAAAGAAAGCGAGGTTAAAAATAAACCAGAAATAATTTAATAAATTAGTCAATTAGTTTTTAGTGCTTAGTTTTTGGTTTTTAATTACTTAATAATTCTTAGACTCAATCAAAAATTGTAAATCATTATCAATTTTAATTAAAAACTAAGTACTAAAAACCAAACACCAAAAACTAATATATAGCAAATGTTAGATATAGATAATAAAATATTGAGCTTTGATATTTTTGAAAAAAACTTTGTCTGCGATATAGAATCATGCTTTGGCGAATGCTGTATTGACGGCGATTCTGGAGCTCCCTTGGAAGACAGCGAGGTTACAGAAGTTGAAAAAGCCTTTCCGATAATCAAAAAATATTTAGATAAAAAATATTTACAAATAATTGAAAAGGAGGGACTTTATATTGTAGATGAAGACGGAGACAATGTTACGCCTTGCTATCAAAATAACGAATGTGTATATACCGTTTTTGAAAATGGAATAGCAAAATGTGCATTTGAAATAGCTTACGAAAAAGGCGAAATTGAATTTAAAAAACCAATATCTTGCCATTTGTATCCGATAAGAATTACTGAATACGAAAAATTTGATGCAATAAATTACGAAAAAAGAAAAATTTGTAAAGCAGGTAGAATTTGCGGAACAAAATTGCAAGTGCCTGTTTATAAATTCTTAAAAGAACCACTAACTCGCAAATATGGCGAAGAATGGTTTGCTAAAGTAGAAATAGCTGCACAAGAGCTTAAAAAAAATGATGAAGAATTTTACAAGAAATAATATACTTTTTATAATAATAGGAACTGTTCTTATTATTACAACTTCTTATAAAACTCCAACTTTTTATTATTCTAAAAACAAATTATCTGAAATAAGTTCTCCTTGGAGTGGCTGGAAAAAAACAAATTGCTACGAAGGGGTGATGTATAAAACAAGAATTTTAAAAATAAATAATACCGATTGCAAAATACAAATAGCTTTTTATAATGTATATTCAAATAATTTAACGATATATTTCAGAGTTACAGAATATTATGTGAAAAAAGAAGCCACTTGTAGCAAGTATGTAGAATTAGAATCCAAAAAAATTACCAACGGTGGCGATTGGTATTTGAAAAATTGCTACCACGATGGAATTTGTCGTTTTAAAGTTTGGATTTGTGATGAACCATCTACCTACACAACCAAAAAAGGAACTTTCCCGCTACCATGCGACCGAAAAAATACCAAAAACAGAAAATAAAAATATTTATATGCCATTAATATTAAACATAGAAACTGCAACAAATGTTTGCTCCGTTAGTCTTGCCAAAGACAAAGAAATAATTGCAAATAAAATTAGTTACGACGAAAAATCACATTCCGAATTACTTACCGTTTTTATTGAGCAAATAGTTAAAGAGCAAAAAATTAGCTTAAAAGATTTAGACGCTGTTTCGGTAAGCAAAGGTCCGGGCTCATACACAGGCTTGCGAATAGGAGTATCTTCTGCTAAGGGCATTGCCTACGGAATAGACAAACCGCTAATTGCTATAAGCACTTTGCAAACAATGGTTTATCAGGTTTTATCAGAACATAAAATTGAAGATAAAAATACTATCCTTTGCCCAATGATAGACGCAAGAAGAATGGAGGTTTATAACGCATTTTACAACTTAGAAGGTGAGCAAGTGCGAGAAATTAAAGCCGAAATAATTGACGAAAATTCTTATAAAGATATTTTAGAAAATCAAAAAATTATCTTTTTTGGAGATGGCTCTGATAAATGCAAAAATATAATTACTCACGAAAATGCTTCTTTTATTGAAAAAATTACACCTTTGAGTAATTATATGATTGACTTATCTTTAAAATCTTTTGAAAAACAGAAGTTTGAAGATGTGGCATATTTTGAGCCTTTTTATCTCAAAAATTTTATTGCAACAAAATCCAAAAAAATGTTTTAAACAAATTTCTAAAAAACAAAATTTAAAGAAGCCGAAGTATATATTCCTCTTAAATTACGATTGTAAGTAAAAGGAACAAAATATCCTACACGTGTATCAAACAGAACATACTTATTTTTAAATAGTTCTACTCCAAAAAATGGTGTTAGATGAAAAATAAGTTCGGTGTTGGTTTCGCCAGTGGCAAACATTCCGCCAATATTATAGCCTGTGTATAGATTAAAAAATCTGTTTTTCCCTCGTCCAAAATATTGAGAATAAAAGTCTTGTCCAAAGCTAAAAGTAAATAGCTCTTTGAAGCGAGTAGAATCGGCAACTTCCGACGAAAATTCTTTTAGTGTTCCTATTTTGGCATAAGTTTTTCCTCTGGTAAACATATATTTTAACGAATACCCCATGTATTGTCCTGCTGATAAGCTACTTGAAGGCGACTCTATAAAAAGCATATCGGTGGAAGCTCCGGGCATATTTACCCAATTTATATAATTATCTGTTAAATCTACAACATCGTCGTAAATTATTATTCTTACATTAAACATGTTTTTTGCTTCATACTCTTGTATATCTTTTTCTAAATTAAATAATTTTCTATCAATTTCTCTAACATTTTCCCAATAACTATAGTAGCGATTGTCTTTTACTTCCATAAGTGAAATTTCTTTTTCGTAAGCAGCTTTTTGGTCTTCTAAGTATTTTTGTTCTTTTTGTATTAATAAAATTTTGTTATCATAATTAGAAGATGTAAGTTCTCTTTTACTAACATATCCAAGCTCTGGCAATATTGTTTCCAATGCTTCAAAGCTACTCGTATTTACAAAAAAATTGACATCATATTCATCTTTGCTTTCTGATTCGTAGATTATTGTAGCATTTTTTTCGGCAATATAGGTCTTTATTTTATTGGCAGACTCCTTAAAAGAAGTGCTATAAATTGTTATTTCTAACTCCTGAACCAAACTGTTTTCTTGTGCAAAAATATTGATAGAAAGAAAAACTGATATAATGATAAGTGTAATTTTCGTTTTCATATTTTATTAGTTAAAAGATTAATAAATTTAAAATAAATGCTAATATATAAAAAGATACAACGACAGTTAATGTTATTGTGTTGTGTTTTTATTAAAATTAAACAGAGCAAACTTGTAGTTTACGGTTGATTTATTTTTCAATCATTTCTATTTCTTCTTTTGTTAGCTTGTATAAGCGATAAACCAACTTATCTATTTCGGTGGTTTGTGCTGTAATATCGGCTTTGCTGTTGTTTTCTTTCTGTTCTATTATTTGATTTACAAGCACTTCTATGCTATTAACTGTTTCTTGGTTATCTTGGGTTATTTCGGGAATTGGTAGTTTTTTTATGGCTTGAACTGTTATTTCTCCTTCAATTCCTCCACTTTGATAATAATTTAAAAATGCAAAAGTTGTTAATTTAGAGTTTAAGATAGCAAGCAGATATTTTAGATTTTTACCTGTTAAAACATAAGATGTATTTAGCAGATAATAACCTTTGTTGTCGTAAGCAAACGACTTAGTTTGTGATGCTTTTGTAAAAACAATTTTTTCTTTTTCAAATTCGGGATAATAAGCAGTATTATCTTGTATTTCATACCATTCAAAATTACCTGTTTTCCTTCCAAGCCAATTTCCTTTATAGTTTTTAGGTTTACTTTCTAATTTTTCTTTGAAGTTATTTAAGTAATTTCTTAAAGAACTATGCTTTTTAATATCAATATTTTGAGTAGGAAAAACACAAATTATCCACAAATTAGAAAAATCTGTTCCATATCTTTTTACGTCTCGTCCTCTTAATAGAGGTTTTATAAAATCTTTATTTTTTTTATCAGCTTCAATTAATTTATTTTTTGTTTCTTCATTTATAACAAAAGCCTCGTTCAGTCCCGTTGTTATTCCTCTGTAAATATTAGCATTCCAATTTTCAAGTCGTTTTCCTGCTGTTTCTATTCTATTTTTTATTGCGTTTTCTTTTTCCGATTTCAAGTTCCAACTATCTTTGGTTAAGTTTGTTAATTCAATTTTATATTTTTCAAAATATCTATAAATACTGTCCTTCTCTAAGTCAAAAGTTTTATCAAAACGGACTGCTTTTACTGCTTTATTACCGTTTTTATGTTTTTGTATTTCAATAATTCCAGTATCAACAGTTGCTTCGTCAAAAACTTTTAGTCCATCAAAATCAATTATTTTTTCAATGGTAGAATTTTTTAATAGATAGCTCCGTAAACTTTCGCCATAAGATGCTCGTAGCCATTTGTTTGATGTTATATAATTTAATCGTCCTTTCTTTTTTAAAATTTGCATTCCTCTTTCAATAAACAGTGTATAAATGTCGCCTGTTTGTTTGTAGGTGGTATAATTTTCGTTTACTTCTTTTAGGTTTTGGTCTTTGCTTATAGAAAAATATGGCGGATTTCCCATAACAATATCAAATCCCTCAAACACTCCTTCGTCTGTTAGTATTTCAGGAAATTCAACCGCCCATTCCATTGAGTTTGAATATACTTTGTTGTAGTTTTCTTTGTATTTGGTTTCCTGCTCTGTTAGCTCTTCGGTGAGTTTTATAATTTTATTTTGTATGGTTTTGTTGTCGCCCTTAATATTTAGTAAGCCTCCTAATTCGTCCTTCTTTTTTAAGTATTTACGATAGTGTTTGTCTCGTGGAATTGCATATTTTTGAAGTTCGGTTTTTATGTTTTCAATTTGATTTCTAAATTTTGTTTTTTGGTTGTAGTCGCTTGTTTTTTTATATTGGTCGGTTATAAATTTATATTCTATAATTTTATTTTTTATTGCCGTTCGTTCAAACAAATCTAAGCCTGTATCAAATTTGCTGATTAGCGAATTTCCTGTTTTTATATTTATGTCTATGTTTGGCAAAGTTTCCAAAAAGAAGTAATTGCTTTGCTCTGTATAAAAAGTATTTTTTAGTAATTCAATCCACAGACGCAACCTGCAAATTAGCACCGATTTAGGATTGATATCCACACCATAGATACAGTTTTCTATCAGGTTTCGTTTTTCGTAGAATATTGCTTTTTGAATGTTTTGTATTTCGCTTGGCGGATTTCCTTTGTCGTTTACCACATACTGGAATGGCTCGCTTGTTTCTTCGTCTATTATTTCCAGTTCGTCGTTTATGTTATCAATTTTTATTCCTCTTATTCGTTTGCCATTTGTGTCGCTTAATATTTTCAGCTCACTTTTTACGGCAATTAGTTCGTTTAGTGCCGACACCAAAAAGTGTCCCGAACCTGCTGCGGGGTCTATTATTTTTATGTTGTTAATTATTTCGTTGGCTATTTTTCGTTCGTCGTTGTTGGCGTAATCAATCCGATCTTTTAGCTCTTCAAAACCTGACAGGTTTCCAAAACCTGTCAGGTTTGAATTTCTAAATCGTTCAACAACAGTATTTCGTATAGTTTCTCTACTTATGTAGGTGGTAATAAAACTTGGGGTGTAAAACGAGCCGTCTTTGTATCCATTTATTTTTTCAAAAATCAAACCCAACACGGCAGCGTTAATAATTGTTCTGCTATCTGTTTGTATTTCAGCCTTGTGGTCGTTAGAAAAGCTGTAGGCATTCAAAAACTCAAATAAATATTCAAGTGTATTTAGTTCTCCCGACAGTGGGTTGCCTGCAATGTCTTTTAATACCGTTTGTTTCGATATTGGGAGAGTTAGCCGGTCTTTTAAACTATTTATAAATAAATATTCCTGTTCAAAATCAGTTGGTTCAAATAATGAACTATTCAAATAAGGTAGATTTCCGAATTTATCAATAACAGATTTGTTTCTTTTTTCAACAGGAATTGCAAATACTTCAAAAAACAATTCATCTAATTCATCAAAATCATTAATTGTTTTAGAACTTAAAAATAGAAATGATTTATTTCCTTTATGATATTTTAATAATTGAGCTTCAAGAAGTTTAAGAAATAAAATTCTATTTAACCATGTAATAGAAAGTTCTAATGCAATAGAAAAATTATCAATATCACTATACTTTTTAGTTTTTGAAATATTTAATTCTACTCTTTTTTTACGATTTTCTAAAATATTAATTACATTTTCAAGCAACGAACCTTCATTTCGTTTTTTTTCTTTTAGTCTGGTAATAATTTTTTTTCCACCTTTTTTAGTTTCTTCTAATCCCAAAATGTGCAAAAGTTCGTTGTAGAATCCAGTATCAATTTTGTTGTAATCGTTGGCAAAAGGCAATTTTAATAGATGTTCGGGCGAGAGTATTTTATAAAAATTTATAAGTTTGCTGTCGTCCGATTGTTCGGAATTATACAGCACTTCTTTATAATTATTTATGTTTATATATGTGCAAGGAATATCTTCGGTTAGGTTGTCTATAAATCTGGCTGCTATCTGCTCATAAAAAAACTTGGTGTCTTGCCCGCTTAGTTTGAAGTTGTTATATTCTTTTTTTAATAATGTATTTCTATACACATTTTTTTCAAACCATACTTCATCAAAAATAAATAATTCGTTAAAGTTGGTTGCTATTAAATGTTTTATAGAAGAATTGTTTGCGTCTATACGTTCTCTAAGATAATAAAAAATTAGTTGTTGCAAAGCCTTGGCGTTTGGCTTATCAACCGAAATCATATCTTTTTTTTCGTTCGGCTTTTTAAATTCAAGTATAACGCCTACTCTGTCAGAAATTGAATTTCCTGTTTTAATAACAAGGTCTTCATTTTTATTAACATTAATAATATATCTGTTTTTATAATAAACTTCTTTTAAAAAATCGGAAATAATATTTTTATGATAATCCTCGTCTTGTTTTTCGTCAAAATAATTAAATAACTTAATCAATTCTTTCTTAAACAAATCAATATCATCACGTTTCAAACTCTGTTTAAAATATGCCTTGTTTAATGCTTTGTCTAATTTTATTAAATCTAATTTCATTATCTATTATGTTTTTCTTATACTGTATAGAATTTTTTATGCACAAAGATAATATTTTTTTTTATTGTGTTGCCTGCGTGTAGAGAAAATTCATGAATTTTCTTTACGTGGATATTCTTTACGTGGCGTGTTTATATAATGTGGATTTGCCATTAAATAACAACAAAATGTGTAATTGGTCTTGTTGATGTTACTAAATTCCTTCGGAATGTTAGTAAATCTTTTTACGACAAATACTTACTAACATTCCGCAGGAATTTAGTAACGTGAAGCATTTTTGCGTGTAGAGAAAATTCATGAATTTTCTTTACGTGGATATTCTTTACGTGGCGTGTTTGTATATTGTGTTTCCCCCGTAGAGACACGCCGAATTACCAAGAATACAGTTATTAATATTTAAAATCTTTTTTGGAATAGAAAAAAATATTACTTTTGGAGTTTAAAATCAAACAAACAAGTGGCAGGAATTTACATACATATCCCGTTTTGCAAAAGTAAATGCAATTATTGCGATTTTTATTCGGAAACAGCTCATAATAAGAATATTATTGATAATTATATTATTGCTTTGCAAAAAGAAATTGATTTACGAATTTCGTATTTGCAAAATTCGGAGATAGAAACTATTTATTTTGGAGGAGGCACACCATCGGTTCTTTCTGCAAGTCAGATAAATAGTGTTTTTGATAAAATAAATGATAGCTTTCCTATTTCCAAAAATCTTGAATTTACTTTTGAAGCAAATCCTGATGATATAAATTTATCGTATTTAGAAAGTTTGAAAATACATACAAAAGTTAATCGTTTGAGTATTGGTTTGCAATCTTTTTTTGAAGATGATTTAAAACTTATGAACCGCAGACACAATGCTTTGCAGTCTAAAAATGCAATTCGTGATGCACAAAAAGTTGGCTTTGACAATATTTCGGGCGACTTAATTTACGGACTTCCCAAAATGACAAATCAAAAATGGGAGCAAAATTTAGATGTTTTTTTTGAGCTTAATATTCAGCATCTTTCTGCCTATCATTTGACTTACGAAAGTGGAACACAGTTTTATAAATGGCTTAAAAACAAGGAAATATCTGAAATACCTGAAAATAACAGCATAGAACAGTTTGAAATTTTAATGAAAAAAGCAGAAGAAAATAATTTTATTCATTACGAAATTTCTAATTTTGCAAAACATAATTTTTTATCAAAACATAACTCAAATTATTGGAACAGAGTTAAATATATGGGGCTGGGAACTTCTGCTCATTCCTACAACGGCACAGAACGTGAATGGAATATAACTAATATAAGTAAATATATAGATTCTGTTTTTGCAAATAAAGTGCCTTCGGAAAAAGAAATTTTATCGTTGCAAGACAAACTAAATGAGTATATTATGACAAGTCTGCGAACTTTGGCAGGTGTAGATTTTGATTATATCAAAAATAATTTTGAACAAAATAATGTTATTGATATTGAAACAAAATTAAATAAAAAAATAGAAACTGAATTAATACAAAAAACAAATAATTTTTATAGTCTTACCCAAAAAGGCAAATTTATTTCCGACTCTATAATTCTTGATTTGTTTGTAATTTAAAAATAAAAATATATGAAAGTAACAGTAGCTCACAAACTTAGTCCGTTAGAGGCTAAGGGTAGAATTTCGCAACTTGTAGTTGCACTCAAAAAGCAGTATGCTGGTAAAATTACCGATGTTTCGGAAAGTTGGAACGGCGATAGAAATAATTTTTCGTTTAAAATGCAAGGAATGAAAATTGCAGGAAATATTTTAGTTACCAGCAAAGATGTAACAGTAAATGGCAAATTGCCTTTTATGGCAATGCCTTTTAAAAGCATGATTGAAAGCACTATAAAAGAAAAAGCAAGTGAGCTTCTTCGTTCATAAAACACAAACTGTCAGACACTTTTAAAGTGTCTGACAGTTGAGAAGGTGTCTGGCAGTTATTATCTATCCTTCTATTGCTATTTCAAGATTGTTGTCGTAGCATTTTTTTATGTCTTTAATAAATCCGTAAGAAACGTCGTCTATTCTTAGCTCGCCTTTTGTTACGTGTCCAAGTGAAATAAAAGAAATATCTTGCTTGGCAAGAAAATCTATAAACTTGGCTTCTTTGTTTGGCGTAACACTCACAACAACACGGCTTTGCGATTCTCCAAAAAGAAAGGCATCTGGTCTTATTTCGGCAACGGAAGTTATGTCAAATCCAAAATCGTAGGTCATAGCAGATTCTACGAGCGAGATAAAAAGGCCTCCGTCGGAAACATCGTGAGCTGAACTTATTAACCTTTTTGCAATTAATTGCGAAATTGTTTTTTGTAGTCTGTATTCCTCTTCAATATCAAAATATGGTGTTGGCGATTTTGTTATTTTATGATAAGAGTTTAGGTATTCAGATGAAGAGATGTCGTTTCTGCTTTTGCCAAGTAAGAAAATAGTGTCTCCTTTGTTTTTGAAACCTATTGTCATTATTTTATTTTTGTTTTCAATAACGCCAAGCATTCCTATTACTGGAGTTGGATAGACTGGTTCTGTTTCTTGCTCTAAAACAGTTTGATTATAAAAACTCACATTACCCCCTGTTACGGGTGTTTGGAATTTTCGGCAAGCAGTTGTCATACCTTTTATTGCTCCCACAAATTGCCAATAAACTTCTGGATTGTAAGGGTTTCCAAAATTTAAGCAATTTGTAATTGCTCTTGGTTCTCCTCCCGAGCAAACAATATTACGTGCTGCCTCAGCAACAGCTATTTGTGTTCCTATTTCAGCATTTGCATATACATAACGAGAGTTGCAATCGGTTGTTAGAGTAAGGGCTTTGTTTGTTCCTTTTACGCTTACTATTGCTGCATCGGCAGGGAAGTTGGTTCCTATATTTCCTGTTTGCACCATAGTGTCGTATTGTTCCGAAACCCATTTGCGAGATACAAGATTTGGGTTGTTTAGCATTTTAGTTGCAACCTCCTTCATGCTTTTAGGAACAGGAATATTGTCTATATTGAATTTTTTAATTTCCTTAATGTAAGTAGGTTCTTTGTATTTTCTTTTGTAAACAGGAGCACCTCCGCCAAGCACAAGCGTAGAGGCTGGCACTTTTGCAACGAGTTCTCCATTTTTATAAAATTCTAAAAAATCGCCGTCTGTTACTTCTCCAATAATTGCATAATTAATATCCCATTTGTCTAAAACAGCTTCTGCTTCCTTCTCTTTGCCTCTTTTTATAACAATAAGCATTCGCTCTTGCGACTCAGAAAGTAGGATTTCAAATGGCAACATATTTTGTTGTCTTAGAGGAACTTTATCAAGATTTATATACATTCCGTGTCCACCTTTTTCCGACATTTCTGATGTAGAACAAATAATTCCTGCTGCTCCCATGTCTTGCATTCCTACCATTGTGTCGGTTTTGGCAAGTTCGAGGGTTGCTTCCATCAGTATTTTTTCGGCAAAAGGGTCGCCTACTTGAACAGATGGTAGGTCTTCGTGAGAGTCTTTGGTAAGGTCGGCAGATGCAAAAGTAGCTCCATGTATTCCGTCTTTGCCTGTTGCTGAGCCAACTATATATATTGGGTTTCCAGTTCCTTTGGATATTGCCGAAATAGATTGTCCTTTTTTTACTATTCCTACCGACATTGCATTTACGAGAGGGTTGGTCTGGTAGCTTTTGTCAAAAAATAATTCTCCTCCAACAACTGGCACTCCAAAAGAGTTTCCATAGTCTCCAATTCCTTTCACAACACCTTTTATAAGCCATTTTGTTCGGTCGGATTTTAAGTCTCCAAAACGTAGGGAGTTTAGTTGTGCTATTGGTCTTGCTCCCATGGTAAAAATGTCTCTGTTGATACCACCAACTCCTGTTGCTGCTCCTTGATAAGGTTCTATTGCCGAAGGGTGGTTGTGTGATTCTATTTTAAAAACACATGCTAAATCGTCGCCAATATCTACCATTCCAGCGTTTTCTTCGCCTGCTTCCACCATTATGTGTTTTCCGGAGCGTGGTAAAGTTTTTAGCCAGCTAATAGAATTTTTGTAAGAAGCATGTTCAGACCACATTACAGAATAAATACTTAGTTCCGTAAAATTCGGCATACGACCAAGAATTTTCTGAATTTTTTTAAATTCCTCTTCTATAAGACCAAGCTCTTGTGCTGTTTTTAGAGTTACCATTTTTTAATATTGTGAGGTTTTTATAATAATTAATTTTTTACAAAAATAATTATTCTTTTTAAATTATCAAATAAGTGAGTGCTTTGTTTTTTTATAATTAATAAATGATGAATTTCAGCACTTACTTATTAACATTGATAACAGCTTGTTTTTTGAAAAATTTTAACCAGACTGCCCACATTATTATTATTATGCCGTAGGTTAGATATTGGAATACTATATGATGGTTAAAATCAAGCATGTGGCGACAGCAACTGTCGGTTATGGCGAGTGCAATAATTCGTATAACATTTACCATAAAAAAAACAGAAATTCCTGCGGGGATATACCAAAGTTTGGATTTTATTATGGCAGGGTAGGCAAGAATAAATCCTGCAAAAAGTCCTATTACGTTGCGACCTAAGCAACCTCGGTCTAAGTGAACTCCGTATGAGCCAATTATTTTTATTGTTTTTCCGTATATTTCTACTTCGTAGCCTATTATGTTTAATATTATTTTGGATACAAATAGTTGGCTTAGTGTTAGGATATAAGTTATTTCTTCGTAGAAATAATCTACAAAATTTTTATCTCTAAAATAATTATAAAAGATATACCAAATTGCTGAAAGGATGACTACGTTGATAAGCAGTCTTGCAAATTGGTGTAGTTTTAAATATTTATTTCTTATATTGGATAAAAACACTTTTTAAGTTTTTAGTTGTTAGTTTTTAGTTGTTAGTGCCTTGTTTTAGTTTATTGTTTTTGGTTGTTCGTTCTAAAGAAAAAAATATACAAATATAAATAACACTTTATTCAACAAGCATATTATCAGGCTAAAACGAATTAAAAACTAAGCACTAAAAACTAAAAACTTATTTAAGTTCTTTTACTTGGCAGTTGATAACTTCTTTTGTATCGTTGTTGTAAACGAATGCTACAACTTCGCAGTTTTCTGCCACCCAATCGGTGTTTAGTGTTATGTTGAATGTTTTGGTGTCTTCGGTGTTGCTTGCTGTTGGATTAGAAAAAATTGGTATTCCAAAAGTTTCGGTTATTCCTTTTCTTAATACGTGGTTGTGTTCGTAGTCTTCAATAGGCTCTTCGGTGGTGGCTTGCTTTGCTATAATTTTGCTTTCTAATAAATATACTACAAGTTTTAAGTCTGCATTAATGTCTGTTAGTGTTGTATTTTTTACTTTAACTTCAAGGGTTTTATTGCCTGAATTATAAGTGTTTTCAATTTCAATTTTCAGTTCTGGTTCTGTTTCAATGTAATCATCAATTTGTTCTGCCCATGCCGAGGACGATGTCATACTGCTTTTTTGGAAGCTGTTTATGAGTCCGTTTGGAATGATTTTTATTTGAAATTCAAAATATATTTCGTTTCCTGTTTCTGTTTTAAAATCAGTAGTATAACCATTGTTTGGGTCGGTGTTTGCGAGCGGTGTTACGTGTATTGCCATAGGCACTATTTTTTCTCCATGTATTGATTTTAATTGATTTATAATTTCATGTGCATCTGGGCAGTTTGAGCATTTGTGTGCAGTAAAATCCATTATTAGTATTTTACGAATGGCAACTTCTACGGAATCTTCGGTATTTGTTTCGTTAGATATTGTGTCGGAAGTAAAATAGAGGTCGTCGTAGCTTACTTCGGTAATATCGCAAGATGCAAATAATAAGAGGATTAGGAGTATTGGAAATAGTTTTTTCATGTGTTTAAAATTTATTTATTTTAATCATACCTTTGTGTGCGAATGATTTATATTGCGTTAGCTATATGATTGTGAGAACAATCACCCCGAATGGGTGTTTCATTATTTTAAAAGTTTTGTATATAAATCTGTAATGTTAATTTTTGCGTGTTTAATCATCTTAGGAACAAGGCTTTCGGCTGTCATTCCGGGAATTGTGTTTACTTCTAAAAAGTAAAATTTATTGTTACTCAAAATATAATCTATTCTTACAATTCCTGAACAGTTTAAATTTTTGTAAATTTCTACCGAAATTTGTTTGCATTCGTCTGATAATGTTTCGCTTATAGGAGCTGGCACTATTTCTTGATTAAGGTCAGAATTATATTTTGCTTGGTAGTCAAAAAATTCGTTTTTGCTAATTATTTCGCAAAGCGGAAATGTTTGTATTTTGCCATCTATTTTTGCGAGTCCGCAAGTTATTTCTCGTCCTTTTATAAATTCTTCAATAATTACTTCATCGGATTCTGTAAAAGCGTGATTTATTGCTTTCAGGAGTTCTTCTTCTTTTTTTACTTTGGATATTCCAAAACTTGAGCCGCCTGCGTTTGGCTTCACAAAAATTGGTAGAGATAGTTTTTCTATTATTTTATTTGTATTTATTTCATCGCCTTGCCTTATAATCACGGATTTTGCAATAAGTGTTTGGTAATTTCTTAAATATGTATTGCAATAAAATTTGTTAAAAGTAAGCGATGATGCCAAAACGTCTGAACCTACATAAGGAATATTTTGCATTTCTAAGTATGCTTGCAAAATGCCGTTTTCGCCAGGTGTTCCGTGTATTAAGATTAGTGCTTTGTCTATTTTTATTTTTTTATCTTTTGTAACAATAGAAAAATCTGACTTGTCTATCTCTCCATCATGATTTTCGCAAGTCCATTTTTCCTGTAACATCAAAATTTCAAAAACATTAAATTTATCTTTATCAATTATAGAAGCAACATATTTTCCACTTTGCATGGATATTTGATATTCAGAAGAATAACCTCCGTAAATTACTGCTATGTTTTTCATATTTTTAGAATTGTTAGATGAATTTTAATATTATTTTTTTCGTGTTTTTTTTATTAAAAAATACTTTATTACTTAAAATACTATAAATTAACAGTATGATAACTCAAAAACACTAAATCTAATATAAGTCCGCAATTATAGTTCTGCTACCTTGCACCTTTTCGTCTAATTTTACTTTTATTTTGGCTTCTAATGGTAGAATAATATCTACTCGTGAGCCGAATTTTATAAACCCATATTCTTGACCTTGTTTTGCTTGGTCGTTTGGTTTTACGTCGCAAATAATTCGCCGAGCTACTGCTCCTGCAATTTGTCTTGTAAGTATTTCGTGTCCTTTGGTTGTTTCCACAACTACTGTGTTTCTTTCGTTTAGTTCGGAGGATTTTGGGTGCTTTGCCAAAAGGAATTTTCCTTTGTGGTATTTTGTGTATTTTACTTTGCCTGTTGATGTAAATTTATTTGCATGAACATTATAAATTGACATAAAAATTGAGACTTGTATTCTTTTGTCGTTAAAATATTCTGTTTCGTTTATTTCTTCTATTGCTACAATTTTTCCGTCGGCAGGAGATAGAATAAAATTCTCATTTTCAACAACTTCTCGTTTGGGATTTTTGAAAAATTGAACTACCATAACTATCAAATAAAGCGAGCTAACATTTAGGATAATATTGGCTACCATGTTTTTAGAAATGTATGCAAAAAAAACTATATTTACTAAAATAGTAAACAATAAGGTGATTGATATTGGCTTGATGCCTTGTTTGTGTAGTCGTATCATTTTTAAGTTTTTAGTCCTAAGTTTTCAATTTTTAGTATAATAGTTTAAAATTTATAAAAATAAAATTTTGGTTATTTTATTAAAACTTTAGAATTATATAAATTACAAAAAAAGGTGCTGTAAATATTGCACTATCAAATCGGTCGAGTATTCCTCCGTGTCCGGGCATTATTTTTCCTGTGTCTTTTATTTTTAGTGTTCTTTTGAACATTGATTCTACAAGGTCGCCAAAAACGGCTCCGAATGAGACAATTACTGATAAAATTATCCAGTCGTAAATTTTAAGAATATCAAAAATATAGAATATTGCAACCGATACTAAGAGGGTTACAACACCTCCTCCTATTGTTCCTTCCCAAGTTTTTTTTGGGGAAATTCGTTCAAAGAATAAGTTTTTTCCTATTAGCGAGCCTACAAAATATGCTCCAATATCGTATGACCAAATTAGCATAAAAAAACCTGCGAATATTTTGTAAGTATATTCATTATTAGCTACTTCTGGGAATACCAGTAGGTTAAATAATGAAAAAGGAATGGCGATATATATTATTCCTAAAAAAGTGTAAGCGAGGTTTTCTAATGGTTTGGATTTTTTTAATAGTTCTATTGCAAATATTGGGAATATTAGTGCTGGGAGTATGAATACTAATTTTGTGGGTATTAAGTTTTGTGCAAATAGATAGGTGAAAATAAATAATCCTAATGAAAATATTATTGCAATTATTTTGTGAGGTTTGATTTGTTTTTGTTCAAAAAGTGTGTAAAATTCCCACAATGCGATAATCATAAATAGTGAGAATACGATGGCAAAAATAATTTTATGTATAAAAACTCCTGCTACAAAAATTAGTAAAAATATTGTGGCAGAAAGTATTCGTTGTTTTAGGTTTTTACTGTTCAATTTTTGTAAGGGTTTGTTTTTAAGTTAGTTTTAAGTTTAAAGTGTTTAGTTTTTAATAAACTTTTGCTTGATGATTAATTATATTCTAAATTTCAAAAGTGTCGCATATTTTTAGACAATTATTTAAGTTTTTTTTTATTTTAAAATGTAAATATAATTTAAAAATTTTATACCAACAAAAATAAATATTTTTTAGATAAAAACAATATTAGTATTATTTTATTTAGAAAGTTTTAGAAAAAAAGCTATCATATTTATATATGATAGCTTTTAATTATTAGTTATTTTAAGTTAATAAGGTTTTACATTTACTAAAGGTTTCTTAGGAGTTTTTACTATGTGGCTTTTAGCCGAAGAACCTTGTATAATGTCAGCAATAAACGATGGAGTATCGCTGTAGCCATTGTCATATAGCCAAGCCCCCCATACAGTTCCATTATCCATATCATAATTGATTGTTAAGGCAACTGGTAACATAAAGCGATTCCATGTTCCTCCATTATTTACTAATGCGTAGGTAGATTCAGCTCCATCATATAAGGTAGTCATATATTCGCCTTCTCCAACACTAAGAGTTCCGTCGTCGTTAAATGTAATTGCCATTGCATTGCTTGAAAGAATCTCTTCTCCCCAAGCATTAACCATCCAACCATTATTTAATCCATTTATGGTATAATCTCCTGCTGTTCCTGCTATAACTACTTCGTTGGTAAAGAAACCTCCGTATCCACAGCCGTCTCCTTGTCCGTCGTTCCAAACGTCTGATGCGAAGTTTATGTCGCTTGCTTTAAAACCTTCAAATTCTGCAACAGTCCAAGTGCTACCAGATTTTGTTAGTTTTGCAAGATATAAAGTGTTGTCAATGTTTGCTTTTGTGTTTAAAGCTGCTGGGAACTCAAGGCTTCCTGATTGAACACCAAGTTGGTTGTAAGTAATTGTTAGGTCTAAGTCTGAACCGCCTAAGTCTCCAAGATCCATTGCTGCGTAGAATTGGGTAGAGAGGTAGTAGTCTCCATCTGCTAAATCTTCAAGAAGGTCCATTTCTTCAAAGCTGGCTCCGTCAGCTTCATTAACAGTATTAAAGTCCATGTCTTGAAGTAGGAATACCATGTCTGCTAAGTCTGTTGGGTCTATTGCTTCACCGCTCATGTCGTATGCTTCTGCGTCCCAGCTAAGTTCAAGCACTAAGTTAGTGTTTGTTCCGTTAGAGATTTTAAAAGTTACATCTACAGGAGTAATAGTAGCATTTGCTGTTCTTTCGTCTCCAATAGTAAGAGTGAAATTCTCTTCGTCTTCTTGCATTTCGTCTGCATTAATAGTTACTGCCACTGTTGCAGATTTTCTTCCTGCAGGAATAACAACTGAGTGGTCGTAGCTAAAATCGTCTCCTTCTGTTGCAGTTCCTTCTTTAAGAGATACATATACCTTAACATCTACTATTTGTGCAACGTCTGTGTTTAGGGTAATTGTATAACTTGATTTTTCTAAATCCGAAACTGCTGAACCTGGCACCTCGCTTACATCTACTGTTATTTTAGGATTTGTAGGGGTTTGTGAAGAGTGCCCCGTAAAATCCTCTTTTTCACACCCGAATAGTAGCATTGCGGGTATTAATATTAATATTATTTTTTGATATATTTTCATTTTTAAAAATTTTAAATGATTATTATTGTTTTACCATTGTTTCTTCAAACTCACGAGTTCCAGAAGATCTAATATATCCGTATGCGATATGTATTACATCTTTTCCGTCGTCTTTAAGTTCTACGAAGTTTGTGTTTTCACAATCTATTGAAGGTAATGTTCCATCTTGGCAAGTTGCAACTGGGTCTGCTCCCCAAATAAGCATTTCTACTCCACCATATTCTGTAAGAACTGTAATAGAGTAATCTTCGTTTACAGTAAAATACAATGCGTTATTTGCTTCACTCTCCCATGAGCCTATGTAGGTAAGTTTGTAGGTAATTGCATCTACTGATTCTACGTATTTAGTAAGACCATTCCAGTCTCCTAAGTTACCTGATGTTGGGTGTATGTAGCTACTTGATGTAGTTATATATGTTCCTGCAAATCTTGTAGATACGGATATGTTTGTTCTTTTGTAGTTTTCAAACTTATTACCGTCTTCTACAGTAGAAACAAATCTAAGCTCCCAGTAGTCTCCAATAGATAGTTCTCCGTCTGATGCTGGTAATGCTGCACCGTCTATTTCAAGGTCTTTGATTAAGTCTGAATAGTTTAAGTCAAAGTCTATAAAATGATTTGTTGCTTCTGTTATATCAAATGACTTTAATAATACTTCATTTGAAGATAGAGGGATTTTATTTCCGTCTTCGTCAAGGACTAAAGTGTCTGCTTCTCCTGCACGTTTATACGCATGAAATACGCTATAAACTTCTACTTTTTTAGTGTGATTATTAGCACCTTGTTTAACTTCAAATTCTACTTTGTAGCCTTCTGGCTCTCCTACAATATAATTTACTGAAGGTGTTGTAACCTCCAATAATCCTCCTCCTACCGGAAATTGTTCTCCGTCCCAGTCTGTATTTGTTGGCACAAGATTATCCGGCTCTGTGCAAGCACCTAATATAAATATTAGGGCTACCACAAAAAAACTTAATTTATTTAATTTCATAATTATTTATTTTTATTTGTTCCACCAAATTTTAGTTGTTAATGCGTCGTCTCCTTGATTTTCTTTTGCGGTTGCATATCCATCAGGGTTTAAAGATTGTTCAGATGATGGATATTTGTATCGTGAAGGGATTTCGCTTATTACTTCTGCATCTATTGCTGGGTTTAGTTCTGGGAATCCAGTTCTTCTTTGTTCTGTCCATGCTTCTACTCCTTGGCAGTATAATGCTAACCAATTTTGTTCTGCAATTTGTTTAAGTTCTGTTCCGTTAGCAAGTGTTTGTTTTGCCATTCCAGAATAGTCGTCTATATCATTTGCACTCATAGATGCTGCAATTCCAGCAGTATAATAGTCTTGTGCTGAACCAGTTATGTATCCTTTTTGTGCTGCTTCTGCCATAAGGAATAATAATTCTGCGTAAGACATAAAATACCCTGGTGCTTCAGGTTGTAAGTATTTTTCACCTACTGGTGAAACATTTTCGTAGTTGTAGTCGTCGTTTGGCACATCAAATATACCTGCTGGTTTTCCTCTATATTCTCCATCTGCGTTTGGTTGTGCATATACTTCGAGGCGTGGGTCGTTGTTGTCTGCAAGCATATTAACCATAACGTCGCATACTTTAAATTCACCTCTTGTTCCGTAAACTATTGTTTCGTAAATTGGGTTTGCATTTGGGTCGGTAGATAGGTAAACTAATTTAGCTTCTTCTGAATTAGAACCAAACATATTTCCTGCATCTACTGTTGCTTGTAGTTGTGATGATACGTCTTTTGCTCCAGACATTCTCATTAATGCTCTAAATTTAAGGCTATTTGCAAATTTTTGCCATTTGCTCCAATCTCCTCCATAAAGAATATCAGAACCGTTATTTATAGTTCCGTTATCTGCACCAAATAATCCTGCTGCTTTGTCAAGAACTGCAACAATGCTGTCGTATACTACTGATTGTTGGTCGTATACAGGTTTGAAGTTTCCTTCTGTTGCTTTAAATGCTTCTGTATAAGGTATGTCTCCGTAACAATCTGTAAGAACTAATACTCCGTATGCTTTTAATACGAGAGCAACTCCTTGCATGTTTTTATTTTCTTCTTCTAATGCAAGTGTGTACATTACTTGTGCATCTCCTGCTACTGCTCCAAAATAATCGTCCCATACCATTCCTATAATACTTTCTCTTGGAGAGTATCTTTCTTCGTCGTTGTATTGAACTTTTGCCCATTGTTGCGACCAGCACGAACCCATGTCGCCTCCTACAAATGTGCTATTTAGTGTGTTTTGAGCAACTCTAACAATGTCTGCAATCATTAAACCTGATTCTACTTGTGTTGGGTTGTTCGGGTCTTGGTTTATTTTTTCGAAGTCTCTAT
>Ga0193956_1000215_pt1 | contig 27686 bp, 17 predicted proteins | sample BB_7_MG_FD_140358 | JGI IMG/M metagenome (GOLD analysis project Ga0193956, IMG submission 140358) | Microbial mat bacterial communities from the Broadkill River, Lewes, Delaware, United States - BB_7_MG | ecosystem: Environmental > Aquatic > Freshwater > River > Microbial mats | place: USA...
TATTGGAAAATCGAAAGGAGAAAATATGGAATTCGAGAAGGATATTGACAGTATCTCTGGCGCAACTATTTCTGCTCCTGAAATAACGAAGGGAATAAAATCATTAAGTCTTTTAATGACTGATTTGAGATTAAAGGAGAAAATTTAATTTGCGAAAAACAAATGCTCAATTAGGATTCTAAGACCAATTAATATTAAAACAATACCTCCAATAATTTCGAATTTTTGACTCATTTTACTACCAATTTTCTTACCAAGAAGCATTCCAAGCATAGAAGCAATAAATGTAACTCCACATATAATTATGGCAGGTGTCCAAATAAGTTGACCTATTAGAGCCATACTAAAGCCAATAACCAAAGCATCTATGCTTGTTGCTATGGAGATTCCTAATAATACAGAAAGCTTAAGGGGATTGAAGCTACAATCCTGATCTTTATTTGTGATACTTTCATAAATCATTTTGCTACCTAATCCGCTTAAGAGAATAAATGCGATCCAATGATCAAAATCTGTTATTAAATCTTTCAATTCCCACCCTGCAAACCAGCCAAGAATGGGCATACCTCCCTGAAATATCGCCAGGAAAAAAGCAATTTTAACAGCTTGATTAAATTTAATTTGTTTGATTGCAAGTCCGCTGCATACCGATGCAGCAAAGGAATCGACAGATAAGCCAAGGGCTAAAAGATATATACTTACTAGTTCCATTTGTAAATGTTTGGGAGTGCAAATATAAACTCTTCCTATTTTCTTAAACAAAAAATTGACGATTTCGCATCAGGAATTCGTCAATTTGAAATATTTCTAAATATGCTTAAAGCTTATGCAGATTTTAAGGTGATAATAAATTCACTTCCTTTATTCTCTTCGCTATTAACCCAGATATTTCCTCCATTTTTTTCAACAAACTCCTTACAAAGTATTAATCCTAGTCCACTACCAGCTTCATCGTTAGTGCCATAAGTGGTGTAGTTACAATCCAATCTGAATAGTTTGTCTTGATTTTCATTACTGATACCAATTCCAGTATCTTTTACTTTCAACATTACAAAATCATCTTCGAGTGAAGCGTATATTTTAATTTCACCTTCAGGTTCTGTAAATTTTAAAGCATTACTAATAAGGTTACGTATTATGGTGTTCACCATATTTACATCTCCATAAGCCATTGTATTCGGTTTAATATCAGAATATAAATGAATGGACTTATCAGCCGCTTTCAATTTAAAAATGGATAAGTTGGTTTGAATTAATTCGTATAAATCAAATTGTTCTGGATAAAATTCTAATTGTCCTCTCTGGCTTTTAGCCCATTGTAGGAGGTTCTCTAATAGAGTAAAAAGACTTTGTGCTGATTCGTTAATATTAGCATTATATTCTCCAATCATTTCAGCATTATTAGAACTATTTACTTCGTGTTTTATTAACTCAGAAAACCCAAGAATAGCATTAAATGGCGAACGCAAATCATGCGCAATAATGGAGAAAAATTTGTCTTTTGTGGCATTGGTAATTTTCAATTGCTGATTGGACTCTTCCAGCATGCCATTAATTTTTTTAATTCTTAAATTAACTTTAACCTTAGATCTAAAAAGGATTACAATTAAGATTAGGAGTAGGATAGATAGAATGGAAAAAATAATAAGAAAGGTGGTAACCGTTTTCTCTTTATCCAACTTCTCTTGAGTGTATTGATTTTTTACACGAAGCAGTTCGTTTTCCTTTTCTTTTTTATCCGTTTCAAACTGAGTTTGTAAATGAGCAATTTTATCGGATCTACTTGCATTAAGTAGACTGTCTTTTAGAGTGTTGAAGCTTTCGAATGTTTTGTATGCTTTCTTATAATTACCAACAGAATAATAGTATTCCGATTGTAATTGTAAGAAATTACGTTGCATAACCTTAATTTTTAGTTTTTTACAAAGAGCAAGTCCTTCTGTTAAAAGATCATTTACCTCTTGCAGTTTACCCGAGTCTAAATAAACTTTAGCCAAAGACTCTAAATTGTAAATCAGTTCAGTTTCAAGTTTTAGTCTTCGGTTTATTTCAATTGATTTATTAATGTGTTCAATTGCTTTTTTAATGTTTCCTACCTTAAAATAATTTTCACCTATATTATTTAAAGCAAGAGCTTTTCCTTGTTCATCTCCTAGTTCTGTTCTTATTTTTAAACTTTTTTCGAAGTAGGTTAATGCATCTTCATAATCATTGTCTTCTTGAAATAATATGGCCATGTTATTATAAATAACAGCCATAAAATCTTTGTCATTTTCCTTTATTGCTATCTCTAAAACCTCCTTGTAGCTTGCTAATGCTTTTTCACTCTGTTTTTCATCGGCATAAATAATTCCCATATTCAATAAAAGAGTCTTTTTTAAGGATGTAGCATTAAGCTTTTCTGCTATTTTTGAAGCAGCAATATATTTTTGAATTGCAGTCTCAAGGTCACCTCTTTCCCAATATATAATACCCAAGCCATTTAGGTTGCTAGCAACAGTTCTTAGATCACCAAACTTCTCGCACAATGCGATTGATTTATTGAAATATTCGATTGCTTTATCATATTTACTCACGTCTGTGTAATGTGTTCCGTATGAATAAAAAATCCTACTAATCCGAACAGAATCGTTTAATTCTGCAGCTTTTGCATTTGCATGATGCAAATGGTTAAGAGCTTTATCGAATTCACCCTTTGATGAGTAACATGAAGAAGCTTCTAAATTAGCTGAAATGATATTATTTTCTTCAGCATTATTCATCGCATTGCTTAATGCCAAATTGGAAAAATATATCGCACTGTCAATGTTAATGTTTCTATACTCTCTCGAAATATCAATTAATAATTTGGTTTTTAAACTATCAGGAGATGTGTGTAATTTGCTTTTTAAGTTCTCAGGTGCAGATAGAGCTGAGGATAAAAAGGAAATGAGAAAAATGATGGAAAAAACAAGTTTTAGGGGAAATTGCATTTTGTTAATTCGTAGTTAGTTGATATTAATAGTTATTAGATGAGGAGTTTACGCTTATATTTTGATTTGGTTTGTGTTTAGATTTAGAAAGACACTATTTATTTTTATTACATTTAAGGTGAAATTTTTAATGAATAGATCTAATGTGTTCATACAGAACGGAAAGATACCATTATTTATTCATTGATTGCGAATAAAACAAGATGAAATATTAATTTTTCTTAAAATAAAAAAAGCATTAAAAACCCCTTTCATTTTAAAATGAAAGGGGTTTATTTTTTATCCTATTTTAAGCATCCGTTGAATAGATAGAATTGCTTTGTTTGATATTTTGTCAGGAACTTTAACTTCGTACTGATTTTCCAGTAAGGCTTCGTAAACCCCTTGCAGTTTTACCTTCTTCATCGAACCACAAATTGTTTTTGGATGAATAAGAATGAATTCTTTATCGGGATTGTCTTTTTCTAATTGATGCAATGTTCCCAATTCAGTTGCAATAATAAATTGCTTCTTAGTTGACTCGGCAGAATGTTTAATTATTCCGGCAGTGGAGTAGAAGTAAGTATTTTGTAGATTCAGGATAGTATCGTCACCAGCACAATTGCTTTCTGGATGAATTAATATGTCAGCTTCCGGATATTTATTACTCATATCCAAAATCATATCTGTGGTTATTCGTTCATGAACACAGCAATCGCCATCCCATAAATCCATTTGAATCCCTGTTTGCTTTATAATGTAGGCTCCAAGGTTTTTATCAGGAGTAAAGAATATTTTTTTATCCTTTCCTAAGTGTTCAATTACTTTAAGAGCATTTGATGAGGTACAACAATAATCGGTTTCAGCTTTAACCTCTGCAGTTGTGTTTACATATGATACAACAACGCCACCAGGATTTTCAGCTTTCCACTTTTGAATATCTTTACCAGTAATACTTTCTGCCAATGAACATCCACACTTTTGAGCTGGAATTAATACAGTTTTATTTGGGGATATAATTGAGGCCGTTTCTGCCATAAAATGAACGCCACAAAAAACTATTGTAGTAGCTTTTGTTTCGCCTGCTTGTCTTGCCAATCCAAGAGAATCACCTATGTAATCAGCTACATCCTGAACTTCGGGATGTGCATAGTAATGTGCAAGAATAACTGCATTTTTTTCTTTCTTCAGCTCCTCAATCCGTCTGACTAACTCTTTATTTTCCATTATTGGGAAAGTAATTTTATGATTGGATAATATTTTGACTAATATCTAATGCGATTACAGAATGAGTAAGAGCACCAATTGAAATACAATCAACACCTGTTGCTGCAACACCTTTTAATCGGGATAAATTCATGTTTCCAGATGCCTCGCTAATGGCTTTACCATTAATTATACCTACTGCTTCCGTCATCATTTCGTTATTCATATTATCAAGCATGATAATATCAGCACCAGCACTTATGGCTTCTCTTACCTCATTTAAGTTGGTAGTTTCAACTTCAACTTTAATGGTTGAAGGAACCGCTTTTCTAATTTGCTTCACTGCAGGAGTAATTCCTCCAGCTAATTTAATATGATTGTCTTTGATCATTACCAAATCATACAATCCGATTCTATGATTGGTACCACCACCAGCTTTAACAGCATACTTATCCAGACTTCTTAGTCCAGGTACAGTTTTTCGTGTATCAAGAATTTGAACTTTTGTTCCTCTAACTTCGGCAACGTATTTTGCAGTCTCGCTAGCTATGCCCGACATTCTTTGCATCAGGTTTAATGCCAATCTTTCTCCGGTAAGAATTGCTCTAAAGGATCCTTCCATCTCAACAATAAGATCTCCTTTTTTGATAGCATCACCATCCGTAAATTTTGGATTCCAGCTAAAATTTGGATCTAATTTTTTAAAAACCATCTCAGCAATTGGTAATCCGGCAATAATACCATCAGCTTTTGCTGTCATGCTTGCTTTAGCGCTTGTAGTTTCAGGCACTAAATTATTTGTCGTAATATCACCTTCTCCAATATCTTCACGAAAAGCATGATCAATTATATATTCTAATTCTTGAATATCTAATCCTGTTTCTTCCATAAGGTTGAATAATTATTCTTGAGATTTTTGTTCTACGGGAACAAAAGTAATTTCTTTATTGATTTGTTGTATAGAATGGGATAGAAAGTCTTCATTTTCGGCAGTAAAATCTTCACGATAATGTCCGCCGCGACTTTCTTTTCTAGCTAAGGCTCCTGTAGTTATCAGATTTGAAACAATGATTAAATTTTTCATCCTGTTACTAAAATATTCACCATTCTCGTATGGGAAATCATCATTCAGTTTTGAAATCGTATTTTTTAGGCTTGAAAGATTTTCTTCCGATCGAATAATGCCTGCTTTGGTATTCATTTCCTTAGCGAGCTTATTAACCGAGTCTAAAAATATTTTCTCCAGTTCTGTATTAACTTGAATTTTAGCTGAATTTTTAGAGGTTGAAGAGTATTCTATTTGATTTTGATGAGCATGAAATACAGCTCTTTTTCCAAACACCAAACATTCCAGCAATGAATTTGATGCAAGTCTGTTGGCTCCCATAACACCAGTAGCTGCTAATTCTCCGCAGGCATATAAATTTTGAATGTTGGTTTCTCCGTTAATTCCAGTTTTAATGCCACCAACTGTATAGTGAGCAGCAGGAGCAATTGGAATTTCAGTTAAAAGGTCGGCACCAGATTCCTTACAACTTTTGTAGATGGTAGGAAATCTTGATTTAATTTTATCACCATCAAGGTGTCTGAGACTAAGAGTAACATGATCATCTCCTAGAATTTGCATTTGTTCAAAAATTGATCTTGCAACGATATCGCGAGGAGCCAATTCGGCTAAGGGATGAATAGATGACATAAACCTTTTTCCTTCTGAATTTAGCAGATGTGCACCTTCGCCACGAACGGCTTCACTAATTAAGAAGGTATAGCCATTATTGGAATAAAATGAACTGGGATGAAATTGTATAAATTCCATATCACTTATTTCGGCTCCAGCAGAATAGCCTAGAGCTATTCCATCACCAACAGTCGTATTCGGATTTGTGGTTCGTTGATAAACAGCCGAGGCACCACCTAGGGTCAATATTGTTGATTTGCTATGTACTTTAAGATTTGAATTGTCTTCAGGATTGTAACTTTGAGCACCATAACAAATACAATTGTCTACCAAAAGTTTGTGAACCATTTGATCTTCAAAAACAGTAATGTTTGGCACTTTTTGAACCTTTTCAATAAGAAATCGAATCATCTCCTTGCCAGTAGAATCTCCGCCAGCGTGTAATACTCTTCTTCGATGATGTCCTCCTTCAAGGGCTAATGAAAGTTCGCCATTTTCTTTGTCGAATTTCATTCCCATTTCGATCAATTCTTTGATTCTTTCCGGACCTTCATTCACTAAAACATCTACAGGAGTATAATCGCACAAGCCACGCCCGGCAATTAGAGTGTCTTCTAAATGATATTGTGGAAAATCATTAGAATCGGTTACCGCAGCAATTCCTCCTTGAGCATAATAGGAGTTGCTCACATCTAGTTTTGATTTGGTTAAAATCGCAACAGATCCAAATTGAGCAGCAGTAAGAGCCGAATATAATCCAGCGAGTCCACTTCCGATAATCAGAAAATCGAACTGTTTGTGTAACATTATTGAAAAATCTTGGTTCGTGCGAAAATAGCTATTTTCATTCTATCATGTGCAAATTTAGATGAAAATTAAGGACGGTGAAAGAATTTGTGAATCATTGTTGTAACAAGTCAACAATAAAGGCGACTCGAAAAGTCGCCTTAAGTTGCTTATTTTTAGCTATTATTTAATTAAATCCGATAGAAAGCTTCGGACAGTTTTGACTGAATCTACTTTATATTTGGCAGCAGTATGCTTTAAACCAACCTTAATTGTATTGGCAGATTCGGGAAGTTCTCTAAACATATACTCGTCTGTCCAATCGTCACCCATTGCCATGATAAAGTCAAAGTTTTGATTTTGTAGGAATTGTAAAGCAGCCATTCCTTTGTTAATACCGCCACTTTTTACCTCAATAACCTTATTTCCTTCTAAAATTTCAAGATTGTGATTGGCAATCATTGTTGTCAATTCATCTTTCAATTCATTGGCTCTAAGTTCACCTTGTTCAGGCTCGGATTTTCTGTAGTGCCACACCAACGAATAGTTCTTTTCTTCAATAAACGAACCAGGTGTTCTATCTACAAATGTTTCTAAACTTGGTCTTATGCTCGGTTTCCATGCATCATTAGTGTTCGCAAGCATTTTCCAATCTTTTCTGTATTCTTTAATCCAAACACCGTGTTCAACAATTAGATTGATTTTGTGGCCTTCAAACCAATTCTCCAGACTTTCTCGGTCTCTTCCACTTATTATTGTGATGATATTATGAGGATCTTCTTCTAATTTATACAGTATATTGTGTAATTCTTCATCAGGTTTAGCGTCATTCGGATTCTTTTTAAATCCGGCTAAGGTTCCATCATAATCCAAGAAAATGGATCTTTTTTTAGCAGATTTATAATTCTCTTTTATCGATTCAAAAATTGTCTCGTTTATCTTTTTAGCATAGAAAGATTGCTGGATCGATTCAACTTTTTTGAGAGACTTTACAAATTCGCTTGCCCACTTAAAGACATCATATCTTTTTATTCTATCCTGTAGGTAAATCATTCTTTCTCGCTGCTCATCCAAAGGCATGGTTAAAGCTTGATGTATACTTTCAGCAATTTCACCTATATTGTTAGGGTTAATCATTAAAGCTTCACCCATTTCTTTCGAAACGCCTGCCATTTCACTTAAAATCATAACACCAGTACGATTGGTTCTCGAAGCCACGTATTCTTTAGCAACCAGGTTCATTCCATCTCTAACCGGAGTTACCAATGCTACGTCACAGGAACTATACAACTCAATTAAATTCTCGAATGGTAAGGATCGGTAAAAGTACCATACTGGCGTATAATTTATACTTCCAAAACGACCATTTACATTCCCAACCAATTCATCAACTTCTTTTTTAAGATTGATATAATGCTCCACTGTTCCTCTTGAAGGAACTGCAAGCATTATTAGGGTAACTTTACCAATAAATTCTGGATATTCTTCTAAAAACTTGGCAAATGCCTGAAGTCGGTTCGGAATTCCTTTGGAATAATCCAATCGATCTATCGAAAGAATAAGTTTACGATTTGGGGAGACGAGGAAGTATTTTTCCAACTCTCTATGTAATTTCGATTTTTCCTGTAAGGGTTTTTGAAAAGTTTGTGTTGCAGCTTCCCTAAATTTATCGTAATCGATACCCATTGGGAAAGCATCAACAATAATGATTCTATCTTCAATGTGAATTTCGTTAAACGAGATTTCATATCCCATTAATCGTCGTACCGAGCTGCAAAAATGGCGTTGGTAATCGAAAGTATGAAAGCCAATGAGATCGGCACCTAGCATTCCGTTTATCAACTCTTTTCTCCATGGAAGGATTCTAAAAACTTCGAAGGAAGGGAAGGGGATGTGCAGAAAAAATCCTACCGTAACACCTGGTTTTTTAGACTTAATCATTTCGGGAACCAATAGAAGTTGATAATCGTGAATCCAGATTGTATCTCCTTCTTCTATTGTTTCTAAGGCTTTATCCGCAAATTTTTGATTTACTTTAACAAAAGCATTCCAAAGTTCAGGATCGTAATCGATGTATTGAGCAAAATAATGAAAAAGAGGCCAAATGGCACGATTGCTAAAGCCATCATAGTACAAATCAATCTCTTCTTTCGATAAATGAACAGATACGCAATCTTCATCGATCAATTTATCTTCAATTCGATTTTTAAGATCGTTGTCCAAATCATCACTTGGTAGTCCAGGCCATCCAATCCATTTACCATTGTATTCTTTATAGACTGATCTCATTCCAGTCGCTAATCCTCCCACACTGGGAATCAAATCAATTTGATCATTTTCTACGTTAATACTTACTGGGAGTCTATTCGAGACAATGTGAATTCTATTCATAAAATGTGGTTTTTTATTTTGGTAGTAATGTTACTTTTATTCGTGAAATTTCTCTATTTTCCAATTTGAATATCACAGAATACAATAAAATTTAACACGATTTAATCTGATAATAATTAATTTAGTGTTACTTAATTGTATAGTTGACTGTGTATTGTATGTTGTTTATCAGTTGTGATTGGATTTATCATGACTGATCATTTTATGGTTAAGCTCTAAAATAGTCATTTTTTATGAAGAATTTAAATTACGGGGTAATAGGAAATTGCCGAAGTGCTGCATTAATTTCGGAAAGAGGATCGTTGGATTGGTTGTGTTTGCCTCAATTTGATTCATCGTCGGCTTTTGCAAAAATCCTGGATAAAGATAAGGGTGGGAGTTTCGAAATTGTTCCTAAAAACTTATTGGAGGTAAAACAAGAATATCGTTCTAAAACAAATATCTTAAAAACCAGATTTGAATGTGTTGATGGTGTTTTTGAGGTTTTGGATTTTATGCCGAGATATTTATCTGATAATAATAGCTACTATGCACCACCCGATGTTATTCGTTTTTTTAGATTGGTATATGGTAAGCCAACATTTAGAGTAAAGTACAATCCACAATTGGATTATGCTCGAAATCAGACGCAAAATTTTACATCGGAAGAGGGTTTTATAAAATCCTATACAGCAACAGGTAATTATGATTCACTTTATTTGTATTCTAGTTTTAAGAATGAGGATATCTTGAATAATGAATTGATTTCTTTAGAGAAGAATGAATTTTGTGTGATTAGTTACGACCAAAAATTATTGGAACAAAACATTGAGCGAGTTTATTTAAAGCTACAAAGAACCAAAACTTATTGGTTGAATTGGAGTGAGAAAACAAAGATATTATCTGAATATAACGAGCAGGTTACAAGAAGTGCCTTGGTGTTGAAATTGCTCAGTTATCAGAAAAGTGGTGCTGTCTTAGCCGCTCTTACTACCTCTCTGCCTGAAACTATTGGTGAGGTTAGAAATTGGGATTATCGTTTTTGTTGGATTAGAGATGGGTCGATGGTAGTTAAAATTTTAACTCAGTTGGGGCATTACAATGTCGCAAAACGATACTTGAAATTCATTATGGATATTATACCTGAAAAGAATGAGAAGATTCAAATCATGTATGGGATTAATGGTGAAAAAAAACTAACCGAATATGAATTGGAACACCTTTCGGGATATGAGAATTCGAAACCTGTTCGTGTTGGTAATGCAGCTTACAAACAAAAGCAAAATGATATTTACGGTATTTTGCTGGATCTGATTCATCAGCAATTCGAAACATTTGAGAATTCCTTAGAACATAGTGAGGAATTATGGACGATTGTTCGAAGTATTGTGAAGGTGGTTGAGGTAAACTGGAAAAAGCCCGATAGGGGAATCTGGGAGATACGTGGGAAGAGTTTGCACTTTACCTTTAGTAAAGTAATGTGTTGGGTTGCTTTTGATAGAGCTGTGAAAATTGCAAGTTTATTAAAACAAGAATACTACATTAGTAAATGGACGGTATTACGACATTCAGTTAAAGATGACATTTTAAAGAAGGCATGGAGTAGAGAGAAGCAAGCTTTTACTCAATATTACGGATCTGCAGATATGGATGCTTCGGTTTTACTAATGGAAACTTATGGTTTTATAGAGGCTAAAGATCCGAAATTTAAGTCGACTGTTTTAACGATTCAAAAAGAGTTGGAACACGATGGTTTAATGTTTCGATACAAGAATCAGGATGATTTCGGCACACCAAAATCTGCTTTTACAATCTGTTCATTTTGGCTAATCAATAGCTTATATAAGATTGGGAAAAAGAAAGAAGCTAAAGAAAAATTTGATAGGTTACTGCAATATTCCAATCATCTTGGTTTATTTGCCGAGGATATTGATTTTGATACAAAACGTATGTTGGGAAATTTTCCACAGGCCTATTCACATTTAGCTATAATCGAAACGGCACTCAACTTTTCCAATTATAAATTTGATGATGATGATAATATACTTGACCAGTTAACAAGTTAGATGTACACTTAAGAAGTTGTTATCATAATATCAAGTTAGTATTAGCTTATTTTTCGTTTAGATAAGATTGCTGTTTGCTAAAAATAAAAAGAGCTTGCCATATGATGGCAAGCTCTTTTGTTACTGTTAATTTCTATGTTTTTATTTCACTAAAAGTTTTCCTTTGTAAATTTTCTCTCCGGAAAGATTAATGATATGAACTCCTGGTTTTAATTGTTCACGATTGATAATAAAGTTATTATCAGTAATATTTTCGATGATTCGAACAACTCTACCACTTGCGTCAACCACAACTAAACGATATTTTTTATTCGTTTTATTTGGGAATTTCACATTGGTTTTATCTATCATTGGATTAGGATAAATAATAAGCTTATTATTCTCTTTATCTAAATCATCAATAGCAGTAGCCACGTCAACAAAAATGTAATCTGTTTTAGTTTTTGAAGCTGTTGCTCCATCCGTATCGGTTACATTAAGTGTAACACTATAGGTTCCTGTTTGCTCGTAAAGTACCGTTGGGTTTTGTTCGGTTTTATCAGCGATGGTTCCACCAGGAACAATCCATTCCCAACTTGCAACATTTCCATTCGATTGATCTGTAAATACAATTTCATCACCAACGCGAATTGATGTAGAACTCGCAGAGAAATCAGGTTCTAATATTGATCCTGCATCTTCGTAACCTACTTTTACTTTTACTGCAAGAGCAGAGTTTGCTTCAAAAATAGAAGGAGAAGAATATGGATACCATGTATCATTAAATTTTAGATAGGCACTATTGTCCCAAGTAATTTCTCCATCAAGAGGTAAGTGATAAACAGCGAAAGTATCCAATGGATTTTCAAAAAAGATTTTATAACCTACAAAAAATTCGTTTTCAACTTCAACTGGAGTTTCTAATACGATTTCGTTGAATTGTTTAAGTTGAAATTGAGACAATGGAATATCCTGAGAATATACCTCTTCAGCAGGAGCATCAGTTCCATTCCAAATCTTTAGTTGAATTTTAGGATCACCTGATTTAGCTTCAACAATTACCGGGTTGATCTGAACGCTTCTTACCACATTAAGGTTGGTATTAATCATTTCAAATTTTTCAGCAAATTCGGGCATACTGTAGCTATTGTGACCAGTTACATAACCCCATGATGTTTCTCCATTAAAGCTATAAACAGAAAGCTTCTCTTCATCTGCAGCTAAAACATTATACAAAAGATCATCTTCCTTGTCATCTGCATCAACTACAGTAATATAATCAACTTTGGTTTTAGTATCTGTAAAATCACCTGATCCTGTAATTTTTAATGTAATGGTATAAACTCCAGCTTCGCTAAATGTAACAACTGGATTTTGTACCGTATTATCATCAGTAGTACCTCCGGCAAAATTCCATTCCCAAGCTTCAACTGTTCCCGTTGAATTATCGGTAAAGGTAACCTCATCTCCTACATTAACTGATGTTTTATCTGCTGCGAAATTAGCTTTAACAGATTTAACAACAACCGCTGATTCAAGCACCTTAGTATTATCACCATTAGCATTAGAAACTTTCAAAGAAACTTTAAATTTTCCAGCAGTGTTGTAAAGTATATCTTCTGGATGCTGAACAGTACTTGATGCAGTTTCAGCACCTTCAAAAGTCCACTCATAAGCAGTTACTTCTCCGATAGATCTGTCTTTGAAATTTACCTTCTCACCTACAAAAATCGTATCTATTGTTGTTCCAATGTTTGCAACTGGAGTAGAGTTACTATAATCAGCATCTGCGTAGAATAGTCCGTTTGCATGTGTACCAACTCCAATAAAACCATCACCTCTATTTTTCACCATAGACACAACAGTATTTCCGATTGTGTTAGGTGCTTCTTGAGTCCAGTTTGTAGCGCTTCCTTCTAATTTGGTAGTACTATACAAACCAGTACTTGTTCCGGCATAATAGGTTGTGTCAGTAGGTGAAACAAGAAATGATACTGTTCTCACTGAAGGACCACTTCCTGAAACATTTCCATTTTCTTCTAATTTACCACTAACAGCAGTCCAGCTGCTACCTCCGTCAGCTGAATAAAATATGCTTTCAACTTTGTAATTCGAGAATGAAACTAGAATTTCATTAGCATTCAAAGGATTTACAGCAATTGAACTAACGTAAGCGCCAGATGGCATTCCCTCTCCAGTAATTTCTGTTTTTTTAGCATCTGCTGAGTGAGAATTTTCCAGTTTGTATACTTTTCCTTTTGACGAGCCATAATATAAAATGTGGCTTGGATTTGTTGAAGAAGCATATGCAGTTACAGTACCATTAGCTTTTGATTCTTCTAATTTTTCCCAATTTTGGTCAGTAGCAGAGTTTGAGTATAGAGAAATTTCGAAGATATTTGAGTTTCTCCAAATGTAACTTCCTCCAGTATAATAAACTATTTCACTATTGTTTGCATCAACTATAAAAGGGTTGATGAAAAGTTGTCCATCTGCACTTGCTGGATTAATACGAGTCCAGCCACCATTAGAATAAAACAAATACATACCACCTCTTTGCCACGATACAATCTGGGCTTTTCCTTGATCTGTTATGGCACAAAAACTTCCGTCTCCTGAGAATGCTTCATCCCAATCGCCTCCAGTTGTCACATCGTCAATATTCCAAGTACCATTGTCTTGAAATCCAGCAAGCATCTGTTTATTTGAGAAATTATCGTGATCGATAGCAACCGTATAGGCTTGAGTTGTAAGATAACCGTTGTTTAATGAAGTCCAATCTACAGGTTCCTCAACATTATCGGATGCATCAGTATCTTCTGTCTGTTTGTAGTTAGTCGTTAAACTCAAACCACCATCATGTCCACATATCATACTAGCATTATCTGATTTAAATGCCATAGAATGTACATCAGGGTGATGATTTTCATATTGAGAAACATTATTTTTAGTTGAATATCCTCCAATCCAATAGGTATTGTTTTTCGTTGCAAAACCATCATCAGAACGATGAAGGTTAGTTCCACCAATAAATACTATATTTTCATTATCAGGAGCCACTTTAATAATCATATTGTATGAACCTTGAGAATCGTATCCGCCTACATCCCCCGATTCTGCAGGAATATTATTTGAGCGGTTTGTCCACTTGTAATTAGAACTGGTTTCGTACTCAAGTTTCCACAAACTGTGACCTTCAAAACCTCCATTTGAAGTTGCTCCCAATAAATAAACTGATTTTTCATTTGATGGAGCGTAAGATAACACTATTCGATCGTAATTAGTAGGAAATTCATCAGGAGTAATGTTAGCCCAAGTACCACTTGCACCACTTTCTGATCTGTAAATTCCTTTTTGACTACCATCTGCACTAAGTGAAGCATACAATACACCAGTTGGGGTACAAATAATGTCACTAAAGTAGGCATTTGTTTGTATAACAACTTCCCAGCTATTTCCTTCATCGGTTGATCTTCTGATACCATCAGCGGTTGCAACATAAACATTTCCATTAGTTGGATCAACACAAACATTCCAACAGTAATCAAATGGATCGTATGATTCAGGAGTATTCGAAACTGTAGCTTCTAATGATTCCCATGTTTCACCATTGTCTGTTGATTTGAAAACTCCATCTCCTCTGAATGGAGCTCCGCCCCCAGAAGCACTGTTTCCATGCAATTCTCCAGTAACATAATACCAGATGTTTTCTTTTCCAGTTCTGGTATCCTGTGCAATAGCGGTAATGCTTTGCAAATCATTTTTTGCAGTTTTTTTACTCCAATTTGCACCGTTATCAGTTGATTTCCACAGTCCGCCAGCAACTCCACCGGCAAGTATGGTATTGTTATTTTTAACATCAATGGCAAGAGCTCTTGTTCTACCTCCAACATTTCTTGGTCCGGCATTAGTGAAATTTAATCCTCCTGCTTTGGTAAAACTTCTTAAGCCAGATTGAGGCGAAAGAGCAAAATTTAACTCTTGTACTCTGATGTTAGCAGGTATTTTTCCAGTAGTAGGATCAACTAGCATTCTAGTTTCATACTTAACTCTTCCATTAGGATCATCTGCTTTTCTTAAGACTCCGTTTCTCTTATCCGAAATTTTAGAAAGTTTTCTATGATTGGCTGATTTAGATGTTAACTCTTTATATGTAGCCTCTGTAATAACAATATCGTTATTCTTCAGATTGCTCTTTTTTTTGACTTTAAATGGGGTTTGAGCACAAACGGTAAATGAAATTACCAGTGCTGCAACAACCATAAATATATTTTTCATAGTAATGGTAATGTTGATTTGAGTTACTTGACTTTAATAAGTTCAAAAAATGCAGGTTCGTAACGACCTTCTTTCATTAAAATAATACAAGAGATGTTGTTTTTGTCTTCTAACAATTCTACTTGTGATTTTGAAATGTGAATTACAATCTCATCATTTTTAGAAAGAGTTTGGTTAAAAGCTGCTCCATAAGCTTTTATTGATTGTACCTTACCTAAAAGTTTGTAGGAATCATCTTTTGATTCAATTCTACAATCGGTAACAATTAAAGAACAAGTCCCTGGTGCAATTTGTTTATCACCATCAACATAAATATCATGCTGAGCGACTGGTTTTGGAGCCTTGGTTTTATTTACTTTATTCGGCGGGGCGCACGACATAGTAAATAACGCTAAAGCGATAAATGGTAAAATTTTTTTCATGCTATTTGTGATTTTAGTTAGCAGAGCACAAGTTATGAAAAAATATATTACGATCTTATGATTTATAAATAAAAAAAAAGCCTCCCATTTTGGAAAGCTTTTTTTTATTTATTGATGTTATTTCTGATTTGTAATCCAGTTTTTAGCATTTACAAATGCTTCAATCCATGGAGTAACTTCATCATTTATTCTGTTATTATCGTAGTGAGCCCAGTTCCAAGGATAAGTTGCACGCTCCAAGTGTGGCATCATAGCTAGATGACGACCATCTTTTGATGCGATTGCAGCTGTTGCAAATGGTGAGCCGTTAGGATTTGCAGGATATTCATTATAACAATATTTCATTGGGATTTGATATTCTTCTTCAGAATAAGGCAAATCGAACTTACCTTCCCCGTGTGCAACCCAAATACCTAATTTCGATCCGGCTAAAGACGAAAGCATTACTGAATTGTTTTCAGGAACTTCTACGCTTACGAAACCAGATTCAAATTTATGAGAATTATTGTGTAACAATTTTGGATGTTTTTCATGATCAGGGTAAATTAAGCCCAATTCCGAAATTAACTGACAACCATTACAAACACCTAAACTTAAAGTATCTGTTCTCTTGTAGAAGTTATCCAAGGCAGTCTTAGCTTTTTCATTATATAAGAATGCACCAGCCCAACCTTTAGCCGAACCTAATACATCCGAATTGGAAAATCCTCCTACAAAAACAATCATGTTAACATCGCTTAAATCTTCTCTTCCCGAAATTAAATCTGTCATGTGAACATCTTTCACATCCATCCCGGCAAGGTGCATCATCCAAGCCATTTCACGATCACCGTTAACTCCTTTTTCACGAATTATTGCAGCTTTAACTCCTGATTTATTTGTTCTTTTAGGATCGATTCCATATTGCGAAAACTTACCAGTAAAGCTTTCAGAGAATGAATATTTCAATTCGTTCTTCTTATAAGATTCAAATCTTTCAAGGGCTAAATCAGCTCCTGATTGATTGCGATCTAGTAAGTAGGAGGTTTTGTACCAAAGATCTCTTAATGTTGTGATATCGAAATTGAACGATTGAGAATCTTTTACCATGTTTAGGCTGCCAGCATTAGCAGGAGCACCAATTACATGGAATCTTAATCCGTTTTCGCTTAGTGATTTTTGAACTGACTCAAGATCTTTTACCTGGAAAATTACACCTGGATTCTCACTGAAAAGAACTTTGATTAAATCTTTTTCTTCAATGCTGCTAAGATCTATGTTTGCTCCTAAATTGTTATCGGCAAAACACATTTCAAGCAAAGCAGTAATCATACCACCAGCTGAGATATCGTGACCTGCTAGAACTTTACCATTTAGAATTAGATTCTGAAGAGTTTCAAATGCAGAAACGAAATAGTCAGCATCTGTAACATTAGGAGTTTGTTTTCCTAGCTTATTCACGATCTGAGCAAAACTACTTCCACCCAATTGGAAATCATCTTTAGAAAAATCAAGGTAAATTAAATGAGAATCCTGATCATTTTTCATGACAGGAGAAATTATTTTATTGATATCGATAATTTCACCAACAGTGGAAATAATAACAGTTCCTGGAGAATAGACAACATCATCTTTCCCATACTTCTGAGTCATAGAAAGAGAATCTTTACCCGTAGGAATATTAATGCCTAATTTTATAGCAAAATCACTGATCGATTCAACAGCATTATATAAACGAGCATCTTCACCTTCGTTTTTACAAGGCCACATCCAGTTTGCAGAAAGAGAAACTCCTTTTAATCCTTGTTCTATTGGAGCCCAAACCATGTTAGTTAATGATTCAGCAATAGATAAACGACTACCATTTTCAGAGTTAACTAAAGCAGCAATTGGAGTATGTCCAATAGAAGTAGCAATACCTTTTTCACCTTGGAAATCTATAGCAACAGCACCTAAATTGTTTAAAGGCAACTGAAGAGGACCAGCGCATTGCTGCATAGCAATCTTACCAGTTACCGATCGGTCAACTTTGTTTGTTAACCAGTCTTTACATGCAACAGCTTCCAATTGAAGAACATTTTCAACATATTCTTCTAATTTATTTGAATCATATTCAACCGCTTCGAATCCTTCCGCAACAGTCTTGTCATTCATTATAGTTTTTGGTGGTTTACCGAACATCTCGGATAAGCCCAGATCTATTGGATTTTTACCAGTTTTTTTATCTTCAAAGGTGAATCTCATATCACCAGTTGTTTCTCCAACAACATACATAGGTGCACGTTCTCTATCCGCAATGCGTTGCAAAAGATCTACATCTTTTTCCTTCATCACTAAGCCCATTCTTTCTTGTGACTCGTTACCTACAATCTCTTTTGCAGATAAAGTTGGATCACCTACAGGTAAACTATTTAAATCGATCTTTCCTCCGGTTTCTTCAACCAATTCAGAAAGACAATTTAAATGACCACCTGCACCATGATCGTGAATAGAAGTTATAGGGTTTATATCAGCTTCGGCCATAGCACGAATTGCATTGCAAACTCTTTTTTGCATTTCAGGATTAGAACGTTGAACGGCATTCAATTCAATTGAGTTAGCAAACTCACCTGTAGCTACAGATGATACAGCACCTCCACCCATTCCAATTCGGTAGTTGTCACCACCTAAAAGAACAACTTTTTCACCAGTTTCTGGTACATCTTTTAAAGCTTGTTCATGACGACCGTATCCAATACCACCGGCTTGCATGATTACTTTATCGTAACCATATTTTTTGTTGTTTTCGAAATGTTCAAAAGTAAGCACCGAGCCTACAATTAGAGGTTGACCAAATTTATTTCCGAAGTCAGAAGCTCCATTCGATGCCTTAATTAAGATTTCCTCAGGAGTTTGGTATAGCCATTCTCTTGCTTCTGTTGCATTTTCCCACTTGCGTGATGCCTCTAGTCTTGGATAAGAAGTCATGTAAACTGCAGTACCAGCCATAGGTACAGATGCTTTACCTCCTGCTATTCTATCTCTAATTTCACCACCGGTTCCGGTAGCAGCACCATTAAAAGGCTCAACTGTAGTTGGGAAATTGTGAGTCTCAGCTTTTAGAGAGATAACAGTGTCAATATCTTTGGTTTTAAAGAAATCAGCTTTGTCGTGAGTTGCTGGAGCAAACTGCTCTGCCTTAGGACCAGCTAAAAATGCACAATTGTCTTTATAGGCAGATACAATTCTATTGTGATTTTCTTTCGAAGTTTTCTTGATCAATTGGAAAAGTGAAGATACTTTTTCTTCTCCATCTATAATAAAGGTACCATTAAAGATTTTATGACGGCAATGTTCGGAATTAACTTGTGAAAAACCAAATACTTCCGAGTCGGTTAATTTTCTTCCTATTTTTTCTGAAACGTCATTTAAATATGAGATTTCTTCAGAACTAAGAGCCAAACCTTCTTTGTTGTTATATTCTTCAATGTTCTCAATATATAATATTGAGTCAGGTTTCTTATCGATAGTGTAAATTTCCTGATCCAATTTAGTATACAATGCTTGTAACATTGGATCAAATTCAGGCTTTTCTGATTTTGCCAGGAAGTATTGTTCTATTCTTAAAATGCCTGAAAGTCCCATGTTTTGGGTTATTTCAACAGCATTAGTACTCCAAGGGGTAATCATCTCTTTTCTTGGTCCAACGAATGTTCCTTCTAACACTTCTTGATCGGCAATAGAAGCATTTCCGAACAACCAGGAAAGTTTGTCAAGATCTAAACCACTTAAAGGGTTTGTAGCCTGAACAACAAAATGTACTTCGTCTTTTTTGAAGAATACTATCATTTTAACGTCAACTTAAAAATTTATAAAAATGGTTGAATGTTGTTTCAAAGTGCAAATATAAACAAAAGAGTTGCAAAACGAGCGTGAAAATGTATTAGTAATTAAGTAGTTTTTTTCATTATTAAAATCCAACTAGCTCTTTCTGGTGATTTTTAAAAGATCGATATAAATGTTTATCAGTAACTGGACAAAATTTAGATTGAAAATCTATTGAAAACATGTTGCGCAATACCTAAAAAAGTTTCAGTTTTTTTAAAAAAGCGCTTTCCTTTGACCTCGAATTCAAAAACAATTTCTTTTTACGCAAAGGTTTTCGTTCACATTGGATTTTCAGTCAGAGTTTAAGTTATATTTCGTATCTTATTTCGCTGAAAAACAAGAAGGTATTAGGTGTTGTATCTTCTATTTCTACATGTTGAAGAACAACTTTTGCAATGTTAAAGATCATTGATTGAGATTTTTAGAATAAATATTTTTGTCACTATTAATTTAAAATATAAGAATATGAAACCGTCGCATATTGAACATATCGGTATCGCTGTAAAAAGCTTAGAAGAAGCAATTCCATTTTACGAGAAAGTTTTGGGATTGGAGTGTTATGCTGTTGAAGAGGTTGTAGACCAAAAGGTAAAGACTGCTTTCTTTAAAGTTGGAGATACTAAGATTGAATTGTTAGAATCTACTGATCCAGCAGGTCCAATTGGTAAATTTGTTGAGAAAACAGGAGGCGGAATGCATCACATGGCTTTCGCAGTAGAAGATGTGCAAGAAGCATTGAATGATGTCCAGGAAGCAGGTTGCCAGGTGATTGATAAAACTCCTCGCGATGGTGCTGAAGGATTAAAGATTGGTTTCTTGCATCCAAAATCAACCATGAGAGTGCTGACAGAGCTTTGCGGCGACAAATAAGAAAACTCAATATTTAAATAACAACACAATTTAAGTTATGGCTAGTCAGGATAAGATTAAAAAATTAATTGACTTAAGAGCGGAAGCTAAGCTTGGTGGAGGTGAAAAAAGAATTGCATCTCAACACAAGAAAGGCAAATACACAGCTCGCGAAAGAATCGATATGCTTCTTGATGAAGGAAGTTTCGAGGAATTTGACATGTTTGTTTCTCACCGTTGTACCAATTTTGGTATGGAGAAAACCAAATTTTTAGGAGATGGTGTTGTAACCGGTCAAGGTACAATCGACGGAAAATTAATTTTCGTATTCTCTCAGGATTTTACAGTATTTGGAGGTTCATTATCTGAGACTTTTGCACAGAAGATTTGCAAAATCATGGATATGGCAATGAAAATGGGTGCTCCTGTTGTCGGATTAAACGATTCAGGTGGAGCTCGTATTCAGGAAGGTGTTACTGCATTAGCAGGATATGCTGAAATTTTTGAAAGAAATATTCTTGCTTCAGGTGTTATTCCTCAGATTTCTGCAATTTTCGGACCTTGTGCTGGTGGTGCCGTTTATTCTCCTGCTTTGACTGACTTTATCATGATGACTGAAGAGAAATCTTACATGTTTGTTACCGGACCTAAGGTTGTGAAAACAGTTACAGGTGAAGATATCACTGTCGAAGATCTTGGTGGTGCAAAAATGCACGCTTCTAAATCAGGTGTTTCTCACTTTATGCTAGAGGATGAGGAAGAAGGTATCATGATTATCCGTAAGTTGTTATCTTACATGCCATCAAATAACTTGGAAGAGGCTCCAATTCTAGAATGTAACGATCCAATCGATAGAATGGATGACATTTTGAACGAGATTATTCCAGAAAATCCTAACATGCCTTACGATATGAAGGATGTTATTTATTCTATTGCTGATGATGCTGAATTCCTTGAAGTCCACCGTCACTATGCTAAGAATATTATTGTAGGATTTACACGTATGGGCGGTATGTCAGTTGGTGTGGTTGCAAATCAGCCTAATTTCCTTGCTGGTGTACTTGATATCGAATCATCAAGAAAAGCAGCAAGATTTATACGTTTCTGTGACTGTTTCAATATTCCAATTCTGACATTGGTTGATGTTCCTGGTTTCTTACCTGGTTCAAGTCAAGAGTTTGGTGGTATCATTACTCACGGTGCGAAACTAATGTTCGCTTATGGTGAGGCAACGGTACCAAAAGTAACTATTACATTAAGAAAATCATACGGTGGTGCTCATGACGTAATGTCTTCTAAGCAACTTCGTGGAGACTTGAACTATGCTTGGCCATCAGCTGAAATTGCAGTAATGGGAGCTAAGGGTGCTATTGAAGTCCTACATGGAAGAAAGCTTGCTGAACTCAATGATGATGATAAAATGAAGTTCATTGAAGAAAAAGAAGTTGAGTACAACGAAGCTTTTGCTAATCCATACAATGCAGCTTCTTACGGTTACATTGATGATGTAATTGAGCCAAGAAATACTCGTTTCCGTGTGATTCGCGCATTCCAGTCATTACAGACTAAGAAATTGGTGAATCCTCCTAAGAAACATTCTAATATTCCATTGTAAAAAATCGTTCTATGTTAATGAATATTTTATCTATAGGAAGTCAGGGCGGATGGACAATAGCAATTGTAGGGTACTCTATCGTATTTCTTGCGTTAGTATGTCTGGTATTTGTGTTCATCAACTTACCTAAATTATTGCAGCTTAATTTGAGAAAGAAGCTTGTGAAAGAAGGTAAACCTTGCGCAGATGTTGATGATTTGAACATCGAAGGTAATGTTAATGCTGCTATTGCAATGGCTTTGCATATGCACTTTAATCAACTTCACGATGAAGAAAGCAATATCATCACAATTAAAAAAGTTACTAAGAATTATTCTCCATGGAGTTCTAAGATTTATGGAGTAAATAATCAACCAAGATAAAAAAAATGAAGAAGTTCAAATTTACGATAAGAGGGCAGGAATACGATGTGGAAATCAAGGATTTTCAAGGATCGAATGCCAAAATTGAAGTGAACGGAACAAACTATGATGTTGATGTACATGTTGAAGAGAAAGCATCTAAGACTCCAAGATTAGTTCGTAAACCTGTAGTTAACAAGCCAGGTGAAGGTAAAATCCAAAAAGGTGCTGCCGGATCAGCTGTTGTTAAAGCTCCACTTCCAGGTAGCATTATTAAAATCAACGTTGCTGTTGGTGATACCATTAATCCAGGAGATACTCTATTGGTGATGGAAGCAATGAAGATGGAAAATAATGTTATGGCTGAAAAAGGTGGTACTGTTAAAGCCATTAAGGTTGCAGTTGGCGATAGCGTACTTCAGGACGATGTTCTTGTAGAAATAGCATAACATTATTGATACATAAAGTCAAAGACTTACATAATGAGAAAACTTTATACAATGTTATTCTCAATGATTTTAGTGATGGGTTTCGCTTTGAATTCCATAGCTCAAGATCAGGGGAGTAATGAAGCGAAACTGACAGACGGAAAATGGATTAACCATCAAGATGGTTATATTCCTAACCCTCTTGGCTTATCGGATAAAACTGTTAAGCGTTACAAAATTATTGAGTTCAAAGCGGATAAGTCGTTTACAATGGACTCGATTAAGCAAAGATTTACTGGGCATTGGAGCATGGATGGTAATACCCTGACTATGTCCTTCAATCCAAAAGAAGTAACTCATTTGTTTAAAAATTCTGATCCTAATTCAGGTTCAAATGCCTATGTAACTACAAAGGAACTTCTTCAAATTAAAGAGCGTATTGCCAAAATTGAAGGAGATAATTTGAACTTTGGTAATCCTGTATTGGATTGTGAGCGCGAAGCGAGTGCTATCGTTGGCTTGAAAAACTTTTATGAATTTACTGGATTCGCAAACGTTACCGGCGGTCACTTGTTGATGGTGCTTATTGGTTTGATTTTTATATTTTTAGCAATTAAGTATGATTATGAGCCTTTATTGCTAATTCCTATTGGTACTGGTATTATCATTGGTAATATTCCGATGTTTCAGGCTATCGACTTTAATTTAAAGTTAGGTATATATGAGCCAGGATCGGTAATGAATATTCTTTATTCCGGGGTAGTTAACGGATGGTATCCTCCATTGATTTTCTTGGGAATTGGTGCAATGACCGACTTCTCATCATTAATTTCGAATCCAAGATTGATGGTGTTAGGAGCAGCTGCTCAGATTGGTATTTTTGCTACTTTCTTAGGTGCTTTGGCAATGGGATTTGCTCCACCAGAAGCTGGTGCGATTGGAATTATTGGTGGTGCTGATGGACCTACTGCAATTTTCCTTTCGTCGAAATTGGCTAATGGTATGAATGTAATGGCAAATGGTGAAACTGTGAAGAACTTGATCGGACCTATTGCAATTGCAGCATATTCATATATGGCATTGGTTCCTGTTATTCAGCCTCCAATTATCAAGTTATTAACAACTAAGAAGGAAAGAAAAATTAAGATGAAGCCACCACGTGCGGTAACTCGTCTTGAGAAGATTATTTTCCCTATTGTTGGTTTGCTGTTAACAGCTTATATTTCACCAACAGCTGTGCCTTTATTGGGAATGTTGTTCTTTGGTAACTTGTTAAAAGAATCGACCGTAACAAATCGATTGGCTGATACAGCAAGTAATGCATTGATTAATACAATTACAATTTTATTAGGTGTAACTGTTGGTGCATCAACTCAAGCTGATGTATTCTTAACAAAGGATTCTATCATGATCTTTGGTCTTGGAGCTGCTTCATTTATTGTAGCTACAGCTGGTGGAGTTATTTTTGCTAAGGTTATGAACTGGTTTTCACCAAAAGATAGACCTATCAATCCAATGATTGGTGCCGCTGGTGTATCTGCTGTTCCTGATAGTGCACGTGTTGTGCAAGTAATGGGATTAGAAAATGATCCTACAAATCACTTGTTGATGCATGCTATGGCTCCAAATGTTTCCGGAGTTATTGGTTCTGCTGTTGGAGCAGGTATATTATTGAGTTTCCTGATGTAAGCAAACATCACATTTTATATTGCAAAAGGATTGTCGGTTTCGGCAATCCTTTTTTTTGTTGTTAAAATGAAAAATGTCATTGTTTTATACTACTTGAAGTATTATATTTATATCAACTAATTATTAGATGTAAATGGTTTTAATGGGAGAGGCGGGAGAATTAGTAGATTTTCCGTTTCTCCTTTTCTTTTGGTCTTAATTTTCCGAGCTTATGGATGATAAATTAAGAATTGGAGTGACTGGGAATTTTGATTCCAAAATAAGAGGTGACTGCAAGGTTCAAATTAAACTTCTACATTCAGGAGGAATTGCTTTAGATCTTCATTCTAAAGTAAAAGCCTTTTTCAGTAAATCCATTACTGATTTGGTCATGGATATGACCGATTATTTTTCAATAAAACACGCAAAAGTAACAATCTGGGATAGTGGTGCTTTGAAGTATGTAATTGCTGCTCGTATTGAGGCTTCGATAAAACAAATTATTGTTACTGATAAAGAATTCCTTTTTAAACCTATTGATGAATGTGCTGAAATTTCGAAGCGTGATAGGTTTCGGTTTTCCCGGTTGTATCTTCCTGGTAATACCCCTTATTTAATGATTAATGCTGGCTTGCATAAGCCAAATGGTTTAATTTTAGATCTTGAGGATGCTGTGTCTCCTGTAAAGAAAGAAGAAGCTCGTTATATTGTTAGGAATACCCTGCGTTCACAAAAATTTTATGGAGCGGAGCGTATGGTTCGAATTAATCAAGGAGAGCTAGGCCTAGTGGATCTGGAATTCATTGTAGCACATTGTGTACAGCTAATATTGATTCCGAAGTGTGAAACTGTTGATGATATTCAGCAAATTGATCAGAAAATCAATCAAATTAAAAAGGATAAAAGTATTGATCGTGAAATTTATTTAATGCCTATTATAGAAAGTGCTCTTGGTATAGAAAATGCTTTTGCTATTGCGAATTCTTCTGAAAATATAGTAGCTATGGCAATTGGCTTAGAAGATTTTACTGCTGATATTGGAGTCCAGAGAACTATTAATGCACAAGAATCGCTTTATGCACGAATGAGAATTGTGAATGCTTGTCATGCAGCTAATATTCAAGCTATAGATTCTGTTTTTTCTAATGTTGCTGATATGGATGCTTTAGCAAATAATGTTATAACTTCTAAATCCATTGGTTTTCAGGGAATGGGATGCATTCATCCTAGGCAAATAAGAGTTATTCATGAAAATTTTGCTCCTGATGAACTTGAAATAGAAAAGGCGATGAAAATTGTCAGTGCATTTTATAAAGCTCAAGAAAAAGGAATGAACGTTGTTGCTCTCGGGAATAAGATGATTGATCCACCAGTGGTGAAAAGGCAATTGAAATTATTGGATTTAGCTATTGGTTTAGAAATTGTAAATGCTAACTGGAGGGAATCATATGACTGTTAAAATGATTAAAAATGCAGCGGGTAGGATGATCCCTCAGGAAATAAATGGAGAAGTAGTGATTCCTTTTGAAGGTTTAGGTGTTCATAAACCAAAAGCACACAAATACAATTCTCGTATCTCGGTAAATTGTGAATATCCGTTGAATGGAGATAAAAGGATTGGTTCATTAAAAGAAACGTTGATAAAAGCGGGCTTAAGAGATGGAATGATCATTTCAACCCATCATCACTTTAGAAATGGGGATTTGGTGGCTAATAAAGTGTTTGATATTGCAAATGAATTAGGAGTTAAAGATCTTATCTGGTTTCCATCGGCTTCTTTTCCGTGTCATGAACATTTGATTCCTTATCTTGAAAATGGAACCATTGCAGGAATTGAAGGAAGTATGAATGGTCCTTTGGGAAAATTCTGTTCAGAGGGAAAAATGAAAAGAACGGCTGTTTTGCGATCTCATGGTGGAAGGTATCAGGCATTGCAAGATGGAGAAGTAAAGGTTGATATTGCTGTGATTGGAGCTGCATGTGCGGATCCATTCGGAAATGCGAATGGTTTGGAGGGGAAATCAGCCTCAGGATTATTAGGTTTTGCTTTAGGTGATGCACAATTTGCCGATAAGGTGATTGTTGTTACAGATAATATGGTGCCATTTCCTTGTATTCCTTGGCAAATTCAAGGCAATTATGTCGATTTTACTGTAGAGATGGATAAAATTGGTATTCCTGAAAAAATCATATCCGGAACAACACAAGTAACCAAAAGTCCAGATCGACTGCATATTGCAGAACTTACGGCTAAATTTTGTGATGAAGTGGGTATAATAAAAGATGGATTTTCATTTCAGGCAGGAGCAGGAGGTACCTCTTTGGCTATTGGGAATTACTTTGCACAAATCATGAAAAGCAAAGGTGTTAAGGCGCGATTTGCACGTGGAGGTAGCAATCAATATCTCGTGAAAATGCTGGAAGATGGTTTGGTAGATTATATTCTTGACGGTCAAACTTTCGATTTGGAAGGAGTTAGATCTATGAGAGAAAATCCAAATCATGTGTGGACGAGCCCGTTTACCAGTTACAATTATCATGGAAAGGGGAATTTTGCTAGTATGATTGATGTTGTTGTCTTGGGAGCAACAGAGGTGGATCTTGATTTTAATGCCAATGTTGTAACACACTCAGATGGTTATCTTCTTCATGGAATTGGTGGTTGGCAGAATTGCTTGTTCGGAAAAACCGTAATATTGCCTATTCCGTTATTTCGTAATCGGATTCCAATAATAAGAGACAAGGTAACTACTTTGTGTGGTCCGGGAGAGCTTATTGATGTAATTGTAACTGAAAGAGGGATTGCTATCAATCCATTGAGAAAAGACTTAATTGAGAAATTAAAAGGAAGTAAATTACCGATTAAAACACTCGAGGAATTAAAAGAAGAAGCGGAAGAAATTTGTGGAATTCCCGAGGATATTGTAGTTACTGATGAAATTGTAGCTGCTATAAAGTGGGTTGATGGAACGGTATTAGATGTTGTGTATAGGGTTTGTGTAGAATAAAAAAAGCTCCGGATTTTCCGAAGCTTACTATCTTACCAAAGTTTAAATTTACTTGCTGAACTAGTCTCTTTACTTACAACCTTAGGAATCTCAGCATCTAAAATGCTATTGATATAAGGCATACATTTCCCGCATCCGGTATTGGCCCCAGTATATCTTCGAATTTCTTCTATTGTAGTTGCATTTTTATCATGA
>Ga0193956_1000216_pt1 | contig 27577 bp, 18 predicted proteins | sample BB_7_MG_FD_140358 | JGI IMG/M metagenome (GOLD analysis project Ga0193956, IMG submission 140358) | Microbial mat bacterial communities from the Broadkill River, Lewes, Delaware, United States - BB_7_MG | ecosystem: Environmental > Aquatic > Freshwater > River > Microbial mats | place: USA...
ATTTTCTTATATTTTTTATTATTATTTTATCAATGTTTTCTTGCCAAAACAAAAGAAAACCAATAATTTACGAACCAATAGGATATTTTTCTACACAATATAATATATCCACCGGAGCACCACGTCAAGGAATGTTAGACACTGTAAGTCATGGAATTATAACTATAAAACCTGAATATACAGAAGCCCTAAAAGATTTAGAGAGTTTTGAATATATTTGGGTAATTTATCATTTTCACGAAGCCAAAGGTTTCTCAAACTTGGTAAACCCACCAGAAAGCGACCACGACTTTGGATTGTTTGCAACCCGAAGTCCACGTCGCCCAAACCCTATCGCATTGTCGCTAACAAAATTAGATTCTATTAAAGATAACATATTGTATGTTAGCAAAATAGATGCCTTCAACAATTCTCCAATAATAGATATAAAACCATTTTTGCCCTCGGTAGATTATGCCGTAAGCATAGTAAATATGGAAACAGAATTATATCTCGGACATCACGACCAAGATTTTATAAATGACTCACTTGCAAAGATTTTTATAAAAGGGGAAGAAAAAAAATAATAGATATTTTGCAAAAAATACAAATCATTGAAAAAAATATATTAAATTTGTTCTAAAATAGAATAAAAAACATGAATAAATATTTAATATTACAAAATCCCGGACATAATAGAGTTTACTATAATTTTGCAGGACAATTAGCAGTGTCGGAGCTGGAAATTGCCAGTAAGCAGTTAGATATTTCTTGCGAAAATATTGAAATAATTGAAATAGAGAACATTAGATATATATCAATTTCCTGCAAAGAAGAACTAACGACTTCAGCATTAGACATTTTGTCAAGACTTTCATTTATTTTTGCAATTTACAAACTTGAAAAAATAAATGATAAAGACTATTTAATTCCTATTTCAAAAAACAAATACGAATATATTGACTCCAAAATTAGCTCGCTTTTAAAATACTCTGGAAAAACTAATGAGCTGTTTACCAAGATGATGGTTAATATTGCTTTGCATTCCAGCAATTTTAATTTCAATGATAAAATACACCTTCTTGACCCCGTTTCGGGAAAAGGAACAACGCTTTTTGAAGGAGCGGTATATGGTTTTGATGTAACAGGCATTGAAATAGATTCAAAGGCAACACAAGAGGCGAGTTTATTTTTCAAAAAATTTTTAGAAACAGAACGTTATAAACACTCCACAAATACAAGACAAATATACGGCAAAACAAAATCAGAAGCTATTTATATTCAGGAATTTGAATATGCAATAAACAAAACAGATTTTAAATCAGATGTATTAAGAAAAAAATTTAGTGTGGTTTCGGGTAATTCACAAGATGCCTCAAAATATTTCAAAAAACAGAATTTTCACATAATTGTAGGAGACTTGCCTTACGGAATTGCCCACGGAAATTTAGCTGATAAAAAATTTGCTTCAATTACACGAAATCCATCAGAGCTATTAAACCTCTGTTTACCAGAATGGTATAAAGTTCTAAAACCAGGAGGAGTTGTAGTAGTTGCATGGAACTCTTTTGTTGTATCTAAGCGAAAATTAGAAGAAATATTTAATGCAAATAATTTTTCTGTTTTTACAAACTCCCCATACAACAATTTTGAACATTTTGTAGATAAATCAATTAAAAGAGACATTATTGTAGCAAAAAAATAATAATTTTAATAAAATAAAACACTCGTTCGGGTGATTATTATCACAATCATATAGCTAACACAATATAAATCATTAGCAAACAAGGAAATAATGAAAAATAATTTTTGGAAAGTAAATAAAGACGAATTGGTTTTTGATATTTCAATTATATTTTTTTATATTCTTTTCACAATAATTCTTAATGCCTCCGGCGGCAAACTGATTGAACTTGTTGGAGTAGAAGGTATAATAACATTGATTATTTTGGTTCAGTTTTTTGTAATTTTTAGTCTTGGAGCATTAGTTGTGAAATTCAAAAAACCTGACATACAGAATATTACAATATTTAATGGCAAATATATTTTATGGATACTTTCAAGAATTACAGCACCTTCTATTTTATTTATTCTTTGGTTTGGAGGCTGCATGCACTTTGAAGACATAATCGACGATGCAGAAATTTTGTTTATTATTGATGCTATTGTTATTATTATTGCTTTTATTGGAGGAATTATATCTGCAAAAAAATCTATGACAAAGGTTGTTGCAGTTATTTCGTGGATAATTTTTTCGGTTGCAATTATTGCTATTGGTCTCACTACAAGCTATTTTATTTTGGAAGAAATCAACCAAGAAGAAGTTTTAGAATGGATTATAACAATTGGTAGCGGAGTAATTTCAATAATAATATTATATTTTCTGATAACATATTTTCCAAAAAAAATTGCTGGAAAAATTGATACAAATCCAAAGTTAAAGAATAATTTTGCACTATTTTTTGCAGGTTCAACAGCTTTTTCGTTTATGCTACTACAAGTTTTACGTAGCGAAATACTTTTTAAAGCCTCCGACGCTGAATATATTATGTTTAACACTCCTTTTTTATTAGCATTTGTATTATTCAGAGTTTTAATGGTAAGTGCACCTCCAACCAAAATTCTTAGTGCAATAATTGCAGTAATAATAATTTTGTTAGATATTATTATAATAATGTAGTAATTACCACTTAGTTTAGTTTTTAATTTTTATTCTTTAGATTTTATTTAAAATACAAAACATCAATTATTTATAATGAAAATAAAGCCATATACGTCCTAAGCTATTTCGCTCTAAATCAACACATTAAATAGCAAATCAACTAACTACTCGTAATTTGATTGTAATTAAAAAGCACCAAATTTAATAAAAAAGACAGCACCAAGTCCAGAAAAATCATTGCTTTTGTAGCCCTCCATTTGCACGTTGCCAACAAATCTGTATTCTGGCGCTAAACTAACTCTAACAAACTCTGTTACATTTAGTTCAAGTTCAATCATTGGCTGCAAAACATAAACAAAATTTGTTACAACAGATTTTTCATTATCGCTTCTTCTTATAGAAATTGCCCCTGCCGCCCAAAACATACTTGGCGTAATATGAAAAACAGAGTTCCATTTTGGCATATATCCAGTCCAAAAGCCTCCGTATCCAAAATGTAAATTATGTGCAATATTTTGCTGTAAATTAAGAGGTTGGTAGTTTTCTTGTTTAACAAGCACACCTTTCATTGTGCCATATCCACCACCTCCGAGCAAAAATTTATGGTTGAATATTTTACCACCACCAGCACCAATCATAAAAGCTGGCGAACCTGCAAACATTGTAAATTGAAATTTTTGTGCAACAAGAAATGTATTTCCTTCTTTTTCGGTGAAAATAGATTTTAGTTGAACACTATCTTTTTGCGAAAAGCTATAAAAACTTATAAAAATGAAGAAGGTTAATATTAATATTTTTCTCATATTTTTTAATTTTATTTAAAATAAAATATTTTTTTATTATAAAAAAAAACGCCCCAAAAGCATAAAACTTTTGGAACGCATTTACAATGTACCGAGGAAGAGATTCGAACCCATGACCCCCAGAACCACAATCTGGTGCTCTAACCAACTGAGCTACCTCGGCATTGTTTTTTTGAGAATGCAAATTTAAAAAAACTATTTTTACTAAAAAAATATTTTGTATTTTTTTTGAAATTTATTTTTACTTTTCATCAAATTTTTGAAATTCTAAAAAAAATTACAAATAGTATAAAGAGTTTTAATCCTTAATATCAATAGATAAGAATTAAAACTCTCTTGATTTTAATATTATTGCACCATTTGTGGAGCAGTTTTTACCTCGTCTGGCAATTCTCCTGTTAGAGCATTAAGGAATGTTGCGATTTCGCTAATTTCTTGTTCCGAAAGCTCTTTACCAAGTTCTGCTTTTGCCATAATATCTATTGCTTGCTCCAAAGATTCTACACTTCCGTCGTGGAAATATGGCGAAGTTTTTGCAATATTTCTAAGTGATGGTGATTTGAAAACAAACATATCTGCCTCGTTTCCAGTTACATCAAATTTACCTTTATCAACTACTTTGCTGTTTGTAAGTTCTTCGTATGGTTGGAATAATCCAAATTTCATAAATAAATCTCCTCCCACAGCAACGCCTGCGTGGCAAGTTGCACAGCCGGTAGAAATAAAAGTATTTAAACCTTTACGTTCTTGCTCGTTAAGTGCAGAAATGTCTCCCATAAGGTATTTATCAAAATTATCTACTGTTATAAGAGTTTTTTCAAATTCGGCTATAGCTTTTTGTATGTTAGCAAAAGTTAGAGGCTCTTTTTCGTCTGGGAATGCTGCTGCAAAAAGAGTTTTGTATCCTTCTATTTTAGAAAGTCTATCCACTAAGAATTGTTCGTTTGGAATTGCCATTTCTACTGGATTGGTAATTGGCATTCCTGCTTGTTCTTCTACGTCTGCTGCTCGTCCGTCCCAAAATTGTTTTCCGTTTAGTGCGGCATAAATAACTGTGGGAGAATTACGTGTTCCTAATTCGCCGTTGTCTCCGGGAGAAGTAGGCAAATTATCTACTCCGTAGGTAGATAGATTGTGGCAAGTATTACAGCTTTGAGTTTCGTTCATTGATAATCTTGTATCAAAATACAAAATTTTGCCAAGTTTTATTTGTGCCATAGTAATTTCAGAAACCTCTGCTTCTGCATCTTGCAAGGTTGTTTTAAACATAGCTTGCGATTTGGTTAGCAAGTCTTTATCTTCTTGTGAGAAGTCTGCAACTGTGTCTGTAATTTTTTCAGTTTTGTTATTATCACTATTTTGGCATGATGCAAAAATTAGTGCAATAACAGCTAAAAATAAATAATATTTTTTCATAAATAAAAAATTTAAAGATTAATAATTCCTGTTATTTTGAAATGCAAATATATTTATTTTACATATAAAATAAAAATTTCACTCAAATTAGATTTTTCTTTGCCCTCCTACCCTTTTTTCTATTTCTTTTTTCAATTCTTTTAAATCTATATTCCCAACTGCCTGACTATGAACCTCTCCCATTATCCAATTTGCAATTAAATTATCTTTATTTGTTTTATTTATTTCTCTAAATTTTTCAATTAAAAAGTCTATTGGAGCAAGCAATTCTGTTTTTGTTCGTTTGCGAAATTTTATACTTGTAAGAATGGAGGCAAATTCCATGTTTGGGTGCTGATAAACTTCTGGCAGAATGCTTTTTAACACTGATTTATCAATATTATTTTCTTTAATAAATTTAAAAATTCCGTATATTTTTTTGAACGAAAAATCTTTGTGTTGTTCAAATTTTCCTTGAATATTTTTTACTGAGTGTCCGAGAAATGAGCCTACAAACTTTGGAGAATAACCAAGTTCTACAATTTTTTCAATAATTGGAATTAGGTTATTTCTAAGCAAATAGTTGAAAGTGTCGCTCGGAATGTTCCATTTTAAAAGTTGTGCATACCTATCAGAAATATCTATTGGCAGATTTTTAGCTAAGCTTTCTATATAGCTATTTTTAAGAGGAATAGGTGCAGAATCGGTGTCGGGATACATTCGGTCTGCTCCTGGGAGAACACGCTCAAAAATTGTTGTGCCATCGGCAAAAGATTTGCGAGTTTCTTCTGGAATGCCTTCAAAAATCATTTTGCATCGTTCTTCTATTGTTTCCAAAGCCGTTTGTATGTCTTCTTCTGCTCCCCAAATAATTATCTGAGAATCATCGCTTTTAGCTTCAAAAACATCTGATATATTTGAAAATAAATTATTACAATTTTCTGTTCTAAAAACTGGATTTATTTCCTCTGAATGAATCATATTTGGTTTTTCTATACAAGCAGTAACTTTCAGTCTATCAGATAGTTCGTTGGCAAATATTTTTTTTGGTTGAGTAAAATGAGATAATACTCCTTGAAAACTTGGCAAATTTATTGCTACTATTTGATGATTTTTTTCTTTGGCTTTTATTATTGGTTCATATTCAAATTTAAAATCGTGGTAATCAATAATTTTATGAGAGATTTTCCAATTTTTATAATTTTTAATTTTCTTTTTTAGCTTATCTCTTAATTTCAATAAAGAATATTGCCTAAAAGCCTCAATATGAGAAAGTTTTGGTATCCATTTATTATGTGCCACTCCTTTTATTTCCACTCGTGAACCTCCTTTGCAACTGACATTTACGTCCTCTCTCCCCGCTCCCATTCCTGTTCTAACTTTACCTGTTGAGCGATTCAAAAAACGGATATATTGGGCTGCCTCCATTAGTTCGGCTGGCGTGTCAAGTTCTGGATAGGTAACTGTTTCAATAAGAGGAGTTCCAAGTCGGTCTGTTTTGTAAACTCGCTTGTGTCCTATGTCTGAAATTTCTCGGCAAGAATCCTCTTCAATGCTTAATTGTATTAATCTAACTTTTTTATTTTTTAGCTGAATTTCACCTTCAACTCCCAGTATAGCAGTTCTTTGAAATCCTGCGGGAATGCTTCCATCAAGATATTGCTTGCGAGTAATATGCACTTCTCCAACAATATTTAGTTTGGAAAGTAATGATATTTCAAGGGCAATTTCAAGGGCTTGTTTGTTGATGGGAAATGGTGGCGTGTCGTCAATTTCGTAAGTGCAAGTGGTTTCGTTATTTATTCGGTAAGTAATTTCCTTACGAGTTTTAAATTCCATAAGGGCAGTGCCATCGTATTCTCCAAGCTCGCTCAAAGTTGGTCTCATGTGCCTGATAATCTCGGCATTGTAATTGTTGCTACTGTGCAAAATTCCCGATGGACAATTACAAAATAGTTTTTTTTCGGTGTCTAATTGTTGATGGACTTCAAGACCAGATTTAAAACCAATTTTTTTATAATCATTTATAGTTGCCTTATTTAAAGGAATATAACCCGATTCTTTTTTTGTTTCTTCGTAGTTTTGTAAAGAATTAAATTTTTGTTTCATATTATAGAATAAAGTTTTTGGTTTTAAATTACTTATTTTTATTTTAGATTACTTTAAGGTGTAAATAGTAAGATATTTATTTATTAAATCTTTTTTCTATTTCCTCAAATTTCATTATTGAGATAATTAATTTTCCGTCAGCTGTATAATTCGGTGATTGTGAGGCAAATAACTTATCTATCAGAGTTCTCATTTCCACATTATTTAATTGTCTATTGTGAGAAATTGCCGCAGATTTTGCAAGCGAACTTACAATTTTATCTTTTATTTCTGCCTGAATATCAAATTTATAGTGTTTTGTTTGTTCAATAAAATTTTCTATTATTTCAGAGGCTTTGTTTGCATCTAAAAAAGTTGGTATTCCTGTTATTTCAAAATTATTGTTATCTATTTTTATAAATTTAAAGCCTATTGAAAGTAGTTCTACATAAATTTTATCAAAAATAACGAGTTCTTCTTCGGTAAAATTAATTTTTGTAGGATATAAATTTTGTTGAGAATTTTCAAAAGTTGTTTGAATTTTCATATAAAAATCGTCGTATAAAATTCTTTCGTGAGCCAATTTTTGGTCAATAAACATTATTCCTGATTTTACTGTTGTTACTATGTATTTGGACTTTACACCAAGAATATTAAGATTAGTAGATTCCAGATTTTTTGTTTCGGGCATAAAATTTGCTTGCTTATTTTCAATAATTTCAAAAGCCTTATCCCAATTTTCTAAATCGTTGCTTTTTTCTTTATAAGAAGATATTTTTTGATGATAATTATATGTTTTTTTTTCGGTTGGCTCTTCGTTAAAAGGATTGTAGTCTGGGTCAATTTCTATTTCTGGTGGAGTAAAACTTAGATTTTCTTTGGTGCTTCTAACTTCTACAAATCCCTCATTATCAAAATCTATAGAAGGCACAACATTGTGTTTGGAGAGCACACTCTTTACCGAAGTTAGCAAAATTTGAAAAATAGAATTTCCATCTTCAAAATTTATTTCCGTTTTGGTTGGGTGAATATTTATATCAATAAGTTTTGGCGAAATTTCAAAAAATATAAAATAGCTTGGTTTTGCATCTTTTGGCAGTAAATTGCTGTATGCCAAATTAATAGCCTTATTAAAATAAGCAGATTTCATAAATCTATTATTCACAAAAAAGAACTGCTCGCCTGTTTTTTTCTTAGCAAGTTCGGGCTTTCCAACAAAACCATAAATTTTAACAATGCTTGTTTCGTTAGAAATTCTTACTAATTGCTTGCTTATATTGTTGCCATACAGGTCAATAAGTCTTTGTTTTAAGTTTCCTTTCGGCAAATTATAAATCGGAGTTCCGTTGTGAACCAGCGAAAAAGAAATTTCGGTGTGCGAAGTTGCAACTCTAATAAATTCATTGATAATATGCCTAAGTTCTGTTGCTTCTGCCTTTAAAAATCGGCGGCGAGCTGGCACATTAAAAAATAAATTTTTGACAGAGAAGGTGCTACCAGTTTTGCAAACCACCTCTTTTTGAGAAATAAATTCAGAACCATTTATTTCTATCTCAGTTCCCATTTCATCAGAGTCTCTTTTGGTTTTTAGCTCCACCTGAGCAATAGATGCAATAGATGCAAGTGCCTCTCCTCTAAACCCTTTGGTGTGAATATTGAATAAATCTTCGGTTGTAGAAATTTTTGAAGTAGAGTGGCGTTCAAAAGCTATTCTTGCATCGGTATCCGACATTCCCATTCCATTGTCTATCACTTGGATAAGGGTTTTTCCTGCATCTTTTATATTAACGGTTATACTTTCGCTTTTTGCATCTACAGCATTTTCCACCAACTCTTTAACTACCGATGCAGGACGCTGAATAACTTCTCCTGCCGCAATTTGATTTGCAATATTATCTGGTAAAATTTTTATCCTATCAACCATCTTTAGTTAAGTGCTTAGTTTTTAGTATTTAGTTTTATTGGGCTTTCGCCTGAAAATTAATTTGTTGAAAAACAAAAAGTAATATTTATTTTTATCTAACAACTCAACACTTCGTTAAGTTTTGAGTTTTTAGTCTTTAATTAAAATACAATAAATCAATTATTTATGATAAGAATAAACATCAATATATTATTGTAGTTAATTTACTGAAAATTAGATTATTAAATAAAAATTTAACGAACTATTGAACTACCCTAAAAATTAAATATTAAGTCTTTTTGTAAATTTTTACTACAAAGATATAATAATATTTTGTTAATTAATTTTAATTAAATAAAAAAACAGCATTTTATTTTTATTTTTGCAAATCATTAACTAAAACAACAATATGTATCAAAAAAACATAAAAAAATATACTAAAATTTCTGAGTTAATAGAAAAAAATCAAAAAATTGTGTCTATTTTTAGATTTATTATTTTTATTTCTTCTATTTTTTTTCTATTTTTCTTTATAAACAAAGGCTTTATAAACGTTGGGATTATTGTTTCTTCTATTTTAATGGTGATTTTTTTCGGACTATTAAAATATCATGTAATTTTGAAAAACAAAAATAAATTTTATAAAAATCTGATAAAAATAAACAAAGACGAGCTTGATTATCTGAATTTTAAATATTCTGATAAGTATAATGGTAACGATTTTTTGGATTTTAACCATCCCTATATTTACGACTTAGATTTAATAGGAGAACATTCTGTTTTTCAATATATTAATAGGACTTCAACGAGTTATGGAATAAAAAAACTTGTGAGCTGGTTAAAAACTCCAACCTTTGACAAAAAAAAGATAGAAAGTCGTCAAAATTCGGTTAAAGAATTGATGCAAGAACATGACTTACGACAAGATTTTCAGGCATTTGGAATGTTAGAAAACGACCCAGTAAAAGACAAAGACGGCTTAATAGAATGGATTGATTCGCCGAACACTTTTTCAGACAACAAGGTTTTTAATATCCTAAAAATTGTGTTGCCAACAACTACTTTTTTACTTATAATTTTGTCTATTTTCAAACCGCAATTTTCAAGTTTGTGGGGGCTTTCGTTTTTAATAAATCTGGGTGTTCTTGGAATTTATTATAAAAAAATAAAATTAGTTCACGATGTTTTATCCGAAAAAACAAAATTATTGGCAAAATATATCAAACAATTAGAACTTATTGAAAATAAAGATTTTAGCTCAACAGATTTACAGAACTTAAAACAAAAATTATTTCAAAATAATATTTCGGCAAATTCGCAAATAAAAAAATTACTTAAAATTTTAAATGCCTTTGACACACGGTTTAACGTTTTTCTAACTTTTATTTTAAATGGTTTATCACTCTTTGATTTTTGGGTGATAATTAGGTTAGAAAATTGGAAAAAAGCAAATAAATTGGTTTTTAAGGATTGGTTTGAGGCACTTGGCAAATTTGATGCAATTCAAAGTATTGCAACTTTTGGATATAATAATTCTCAAAATATTTGTTTTCCAACTTGCCAAACAGAAAATTTTGTGATAAATGCCAAAGACATGGGACACCCACTTATTCCCGAAAAAGAGCGAGTAAACAATGACTTTGAAATATCTGATTTTCATCAATTTAACATAGTTACTGGGGCAAACATGGCTGGTAAAAGCACCTTTTTACGAACAGTGGGAGTAAACCTTGTTCTTGCAATGGCTGGTGCTCCTGTAATTGCCTCTAAATTTGAATTTTACCCTGTAAATATCCGCACAAGAATAAAAATTTCGGATTCACTTTTTAAAAACGAATCATATTTTTATGCTGAACTAAAACGCCTAAAAGAAATTATTGAAGACTTGGAGGCAGGCAAAGAAGTTTTTATTTTGTTAGACGAAATTTTGCGAGGCACAAATTCAAAGGATAAACACGAAGGCTCAAAAAAATATGTGGAAAAATTGTTAAAATATAAATCTTCGGGAATAATTGCTACTCACGACCTTATACTCGGTAAACTTCAAGATGAATATGGAAAAAAAATAAATAATTTCTGCTTTGAGGTAGAAATTGAAAAAAACAACTTGGTGTTTGACTACAAATTAAAAGATGGAATTAGTAGCAAACTAAATGCTTCTTTTTTGATGAAACAAATGAAAATTATAGAAAATTAAATAATAAAATATTCTTTACATTTGCCTGCTAAATAAGTTGAAATAATAACAAACATCTTATTTTTTTATTATAATAACAATAAAAACATTAAATAAATAACGAAAATGAAATATACCTTTATAAAAATAAACTTAATATTAATAATTATATTAATTTTTTCTGTAAATTTACTTGCACAAGAAGAACCCCAAATAATAGAAGTAACAGGAAAAATAGTAGATATTTCAACAAAAAAAACAATAGAATTTGCCCACTTAATAAATTTACAAAAACATTATGCAACAGTAAGCGACACCAGCGGATACTTTAGAATACTGATGACAGAAACAGACTCAGTAAGAATATCTTGCATAGGATACGAAGTAAAATATTGGAGTTTAAAAAACAAACCCATTTCCGACAATACATACAATACAGCTATATATTTAATTCCAAAAACATACCAACTCTCAGAAGTAAGTATTTATAAAATAAGATGGGACGCTTTTGAATACGAAATAGCTCACACAAAAGTAGAAAAAGACGAAAAACAACAACAACTGCAAGTATGGTTTAATAACATGGTTTCCGAAGGAGACCTTAAAGCTCTTTATACCACCTCGCGAGGAGTTGGATTTACAATTCCATTCAAAACCAGACAAGAAAAACAATTTAGAAAGCTAAAAAAACTAAAAAAAGAAACAGAACTTAACGAATTAGCCTACCAAAAATACAACAAAGAACTTGTAGGCAATATAACAAAATTAGAAGGAGAAGAACTTGAAAACTTCATGGATTATTGCCGATTTGAACGCCAGTTTATTCTAAATACAAGCGAATACGATTTAATAGTTATCATTTCCGAGATTTTTGATATTTATAAAATAGAAAATCAAAATTAGAAAAATATAAAGCTAAAATTGATTTATTATCTTATTGAAATTAAGAATATTAAGTGCTTAGAAAATTGAAAAAACTTTTTTTTATTATTCAGTTTTGTTTTTTTTGATTTATTTTTAATATATTTGTTAAAATTTTTTTATTCCATTTTAGTTATTATTTTTTACAAAAAAATATTATAAACACAATAAAAGAAACAAAAAAATACTTTTTCCCGATAATATTTATATTATTATCAGCAAAAAGCCAATTTTATATAAAAACTAAGAACTTACTTAAATATTATTTACAATAAAATCAAAAAAACATGAAATTAAAAAGTTATTTTATAGTGGCTATTTTACTCTTTTTTGTTACAGCCAATGTATTTTCGCAAGAAAGTCCTAAAATAAAAAAAGACGAATTTATTATTTCAGACTTGGGAGCAAAGGACGCATGGAAAGCGGTAAAAAAAGGAAATAAACTTTACAAGCAAAAACTAAAAGGAAGCTACCAAATGGCAATAGAACACTATTCTGCTGCATACGAATACAATAAAAACAATGCAGCCTTAAATTACAGACTGGGAGTATGTTATATGGCTGTTTACGATGAAGATAAAGCATTAATTCATATCAAAGAAGCATACGACAATGACATTTATGTTGCCAAAGATGTCCACTTTTGGCTCGGACGAGTTCACCACCTCAACAATGAATTTGACAAGGCAATAAAAGAATACAAAACATACAGAGATGGTCTTACCGAAAAAGAAACACAATTAAATAAATACAATGTAAACAAATACATAGACGAATGTAAACTTGGAGTAGAAAAAGTTGAAAACCCTGTAAGCGTGCTTATTGATAACTTAGGAAAAGGAATAAATAGCGAATACCCAGACTATTCACCAATTTATGCCGCCTACGATTCTATTGTTTTCTTTACTTCAAGAAGACCAGAAACAACAAAAGGAAAAAGAAATAAAAGTGTTTCTAACGAATATTTTGAAGATGTATTTTTCACAAGCTATAAAAATGGAGAATGGAGACCTGCCGGACAATTCGGAAAACCAATTAATAAAAAAGGAAACGACGCAAGTGTTGCAGTAAATCCTCATGGAAACCAGCTACTTATATACAGAGGTAAAAAAAGAAGCGGAGGTATATATATTACCGACTATAACAAAATGAGAGAAAAATGGTCAAAACCAAAACAAGTTATCAAAAGAATAAATAAAAAACAATACAAAGAATCATCACTCACTTTTAGTAACGATTCTACAACCGTTTATTTTATTAGCGATAGAAAAGGTGGAGTAGGAGGAAAAGATATTTGGTATTCAAAACGTAGAGGAAATTCAAATTCAGGCTGGGTAAAACCAAAAAATATTAACACTATTATGAATAGTAAAGTTAATACAGAATTTGACGAAGAATCTGTATTTCTAACAAAAAATGACAGCGTCCTTTATTTTAGCTCAAAAGGGCACGGAACAATGGGAGGTTACGACGTATTTCGTTCTTTTAGGTTGCCAGACGGACGATGGTCTGACCCAGAAAATTTAGGATACCCTCTTAATACTGCAGGAGACGACATCTTTTTTGTTACAGACCGAAACATGAGAAGCGGTTATTTTACCTCAAACGGACAAGAAGATTGCTATGGAGATTACGATATTTATGAATTTTTCTTTTACGAGAAAAAAGACATGTCGGGAGACGACGAAGACGACCTTATTGCATACATTGTTAGACCTGTAAATGAACTTTATATGGAGCAACCTGTTGTTATTATGACAATGCAACTTACTGTTGTAAAAGGTATTGTATCGGAATACGAAACCCTTAAACCTCTTGCTGCAACAATAGAAATAGTAGATAATAGCACCCAAGAAATAATACAAACTATACAAACAAATGCAAGCACAGGAGAATATATGGTAATGCTTCCTTCTGGTAAAGATTACGGAATGTCTGTTAATGCTGATGGATACATGTTCCACTCAGAAAACTTTGTTATCCCAACGGCAAACGGTTATCAAGAAATTATTAAAGATATTCAACTACTTCCTGTAAATCCAGGATCAAAAATTGTTCTTAGAAACGTATTCTTTGATTCAGGAAAACACGCACTTAGACCAGAATCATACCCAGAGCTAACAAAACTTGCACAAGTATTTGCACTATATCCAAATCTTGTTATTGAAATATCTGGACACACCGATAGTCAAGGTAGTGCATCGTCAAACAAAGCACTTTCGCAAAGAAGAGCACAATCTTGTGTAGATTATATGGTAAGCCTTGGAGTAGATATAAATCACATTTCGGCAGTAGGTTATGGCGAAGAACAACCAGTAGCAGACAACAAAACCAAAGAAGGTCGTCAGCTAAACAGACGAGTAGAAGCCAAAATTATTAGCAACTAAAAAATATTTGAAACTTTCAAAATGCTATATTGTTTATTATTTACAGTATAGCATTTTTTTTTATTAATTTTAAAAATTATAACTAAAATGGAAAGCAACAAAATAGCAAAATATTTGTTAGAAATAAAAGCAGTAAAACTAAGCCCTAATCAACCATTTACTTGGGCAAGTGGGCTAAAATCTCCAATCTATTGCGACAACCGAAAAACATTATCCTACCCCAAAGTAAGAAAATATATTACACAAGAATTTGTAAAACAAATAAAAAAAGAATTTCCTGATGTAGAGGTTATTGCAGGAGTTGCAACAGGAGCAATAGCTCTTGGTGTTTTGGTTGCAGATGCAATGAATTTGCCTTTTATCTATGTTCGTTCATCGTCCAAAGGGCATGGTTTGCAAAACAAAATTGAAGGATTTGTAGAAAAAGGCAAAAAAGTGGTGGTTATAGAAGATTTAATATCCACTGGAGGCAGTAGTCTTGAAGCTGTTAAAGCACTTAAAAATGCAGAAATGACTGTTCTTGGATTATCTGCAATTTTTACTTATGGATTCAAAAAAGCAATAGATAATTTTAAAAATGCTGATTGCAAGTTCTTTACACTTTCTAACTACGAAACACTAATTGAAGAAGCAATAGAAGGCAATTATATAAAAAAGTCTGATTTGAAAATGTTGCAAGACTGGAAAAATAAATAATTAGAGTTTATTCATAAAGCTGTCGTTTTTGTAAATAAAAAAAAAAACATCAGCTGTAAAGCAACAATTAAGCAATAAAACAAGTTAACAATTCTTTATAGAATAAAACTAATTATGCAAAAATACTTAATTAGAAATGCCACAATTATAAACGAAGCAGACGAATTTATTGGAAGCATTATAATTGAAAATGGCAAAATAAAACAAATACTTAGAGGAAAAAATAACGAATTAAATTTCCCTAATTATCAATTAATTGATGCAGAAGGACAATTTTTATTTCCCGGAATAATAGATGTTCACACACATTTTAGAGAGCCGGGGCTTACCCAAAAAGCAGACATTTACAGCGAATCCAAAGCCGCTGTTGCTGGCGGAGTTACATCATATTTTGAAATGCCAAACACAACGCCTCAAGCTACAAATATTAGTCTGCTTGAAGAAAAATACGAAATTGCAAGTCAAAAATCCTTTGCCAATTATTCCTTTTTTCTTGGAGCTACAAATAATAATTACGACGAGTTAGAAAAACTAAATCCCAAAACAAATTGTGGAATAAAACTCTTCCTTGGAGCATCAACCGGCGACATGCTTGTGGATAGAGAAGAGACTATTAAAAAAATATTTAAAAATATAAGGCTACCTATTGTAGTTCATTCCGAAGATACAAAAATTATTTTGCAAAACACAAAGCAATATAAAGAACTGTATGGCAATAATATACCAATAAAATTTCATGGTAAAATAAGAAGTACCGAAGCCTGCTACAAAACAACAAAATATGCGGTAGATTTGGCCAAAAAACATGGCACAAAATTACATATTGCACACCTCACAACTGCCAAAGAATTGGAACTTTTGGAAAACAATACCAATCTAAAAGATAAAAAAATAACAGCAGAAGTATGCCCACAGCATCTTTATTTTGACGAAAACGACTACGAAAAACTTGGCACAAAAATAAAATGCAACCCTTCCATAAAAACAGAGAAGGATAAAAATGCTTTATTTAAAGCCTTAATTAATAATTATATAGATTTAATTTCCACCGACCACGCACCACATTTATTGGACGAGAAAAATAATATATATACCAAAGCTCCATCAGGAATACCGATGATTCAATTTTCGCTTGTTGCGATGTTAGAATTATATAATAAAAATAAAATTTCGTTGCAACAAATTGCAGAAAAAATGTGCCACGCTCCGGCTACTGTTTTTAATATAGAAAAAAGAGGATTTATTAAAGAGGGATACTGGGCTGATATTGTGCTAATTAATCCTAATGAAAAATGGCTACTAACCCAAAATGAAATCATTTCAAAATGCAAGTGGTCTCCTTTTGAAAACAAAGAATTTAATTATAAAATATCTCATACTTTTGTAAATGGAAATTTAATTTACGAAAATGAAAACTTTAACCAAACAAAAAAAGGAAAAAGAATAAGTTTTACCAATCCTGCATGATAATTATGGGCAATAAAAGACAAATATATTTTACATGCAAACAATAATAAGGAAAGAACATTAATTTAAAAATAAATAAACCAAATAATAATAATATTTACAGGTATGCCAATCGCAGTGCTTATAAGTATTTTTTTTCGTTTTATTTTATGAGCTTCTTTAGTATAATAAGTTATATACTCTTTGTTTGTTTGATATTCTTTGGGAATATTCAAGTTGTCTATTTTGGGAGGCTGAGATGCAATAATAGTAGCTGTTGGTAAGCCTATTGGAATACAAGCCGCTGTGCAACAACCACTTTCTATGGCAGGTAAAGCTGTTGTATAATTTTCTTTAGCATCTTTGATAGCAATAGCTTCTAAGTCTGTTTTTAAAAATGTTTTTTTTTCGGTAGTATCACTATTGCTAAAAGAATTTTTCATTACAACTGTGCTACCATCTTGATATTTAATAAGTAAAATATCTTTTTTTTCAATAATAACAATTTTACCAGCCATATCATCAAAATTTCTATAGCTAACAGTGCTTTGGTGAAAATCAAGAATCCTTGCTTTAATTTCTTGCCCTGAATGTAAAATTATATAGTCTTGGGCAAAAAGCGAAGAAGATAAAAATAACAATAGTATAAAATATGTTTTTTTCATGCTACAAATATAAAAAATATTTTTCACAAATAAATGCAATATAAACTTAAAATAAGAAAATATTTTATAAAAAGGTATTTATATTTATTAGTTTTTTTTACTTTATAATTTTAAAAAAAAACAAAATGGGGTTTCCTTTTTTAAAATTATGTTACTTAATAATATTTATAAAAATAAAAAAATGATAAACAAATCAAGTATCTAACAACTTTATTTTAAGCATATTAAGTTTAATATTGGCAAACAATTAGCCTAAAAAATATTGCTATTTTTATTTTTTTGTAAATGATTAACTTTACTTAACAAAGAAAATGTTTACTTTTGCACAAAATAAAATATTAGCACTATAAAACTTAAAACTTTTAAAATAATGGAAATTACTAAAAAACTTAAAAAATATTTAACAAATAGATATTTTAATTTTGTGCTATCAACAATAATTTTGTTGCTGCTTGTTATCTGGACAGGTAATTTTTTCCTTTTATTAATAGAGCCAATTATTGTAGATTTTTATCTAACAAAAAAAGTAAATTGGACTTTTTGGAAAAAGAAGGGAGTAAAAAAACAAAAATGGTGGGTAGAATGGATAGACGCAGCAATATTTGCAATAATTGCCGCAACAATTATCCGAACACTATTAATAGAAGCCTACACAATACCAACCTCTTCAATGGAAAAATCTATGCTCGTGGGAGACTATCTTTTTGTTAGCAAATACCACTATGGCCCAAGACTTCCAATGACACCAGTAGCATTTCCTTTTGCACATCACACACTACCCGGAACAAAAAACACAAAATCTTTTGTAGAATCTATACAAATGAAATACAAACGATTAGCTGGACTTCAAAAAATTAAAAACGACGATGTAGTTGTTTTCAATTTCCCCGCAGGCGATACTGTCGCACTTAATCAGCAGGGGCAGAGCTATTACCAGCTTTGCCGAGATTTTGGACACAAAAACGTAAACGATGAAAATTATGTTTTCATAAACAATAAAGGACAAAGAATCCCAAACTATTTTGGTAAAATAATTTACCGTCCAGTAGATAAAAGAGAAAATTATATTAAAAGATGCGTTGGAATACCCGGAGACAGTCTGCAAATAATTGATGGCGAACTATATATAAACGGAAAAAAACAAAACGACCTGCCAAACAAACAATATAAATACTTATCTACTACAAATGGAAACTTTCTGAATCCTAAGTTATTAGATAATATGAAAATATCCCAAGAAGATAGAGACCATGCAAAAGACGGATTAGATAATTATGCAAGCATTATGGATATAACAGCACAAGACCTTGTGAATACATACATATATCCTCTATCGCAAGAAAAAGCAGAGCAAATGAAATCTATTTCAATAATAAAATCGCTAAAAAGAGTAAACAAACCTGCCGGATATAAAGAATCTTACATATTTCCGCACACAAGTTCCTACTACGAAATAGATGACAACACGCTTGCCGAAATGAAAAATATAATGTCTGACTCAATCTTTAATATATTTAAAAGACTAAATGGAAAAAAATACAATACCGAACGACAATTCTACGAAGGACTTGCAATTGCAATAGGCACAGACACAGCAATATACTATATTCCTCAAATATCTTTATACTCCAATCAGGCAGATTTTAAATGGAATGAAGACAATTTTGGTCCTATATGGATACCAAAAGAAGGGGCTACAACAGAACTTACAGTAAAAAATCTTCCGCTATACCAAAGAATAATAGATGTTTACGAAGGAAACGACTTAGAAGTTAAAGGAAATGATATTTTTATAAATGGAGAAAAAGCAACAAGCTACACATTTAAAATGAACTATTATTTTATGATGGGAGACAATCGCCACAACTCCGCCGACTCTCGTTTCTGGGGCTACGTGCCAGACGACCACATTGTAGGAAAAGGATTATTTGTGTGGCTATCATTAGATAAAGACAAAGGAAATATTATTTCCAAAATAAGATGGGATAGAATATTTATGGGAATAAAATAATAGTTTTCTAAACTGTCAGACACTTTAAATGTGTCTGACAGTTTTTTTTGAAACCTATTTTTTGCCAAAATCATTTTTTAAATTTTCAAAACCTATCAAACTTGCTTTTGCACTACCAACAGGAAGCCTCATTTGAATTTTTACTGGAATATAATTACCATCATCTGAAACCCAAATTTCCAAGTCGTCTTCTTTTTTAAAAGGATTATTTTTTTCTAAAACAGGCACAAATTTAAGACAATTAATTTTTCCAAACTTTGTTCTTATTTTATCTTTGCCAACAAATTTTATTTTTAGAGGATATAAATCATCTTCAAAAAAAGTAGTAATGTCAATAGTTTCTCCTTTAGAAATAGGTTTGTCAAACAAAGTTCGTCGGGCGTAGTAGAAGGCAGACAAAATGTCCAAAGTGTTATAAGGCACATTGTGTTTGCCCGAATTTACACTCATAACGTATTTTTCCTCTCTAAAAAAAAGAACCTCGTTATATTTTGTGTATTTATTTTCTCTAATATTTCTAACCGATTTTACAGGATAACCAGTTGTTATGTCAATATAACTTTCATAAATATCGTAAATTCTTGCAAACTGTGCAGCCATTCCTGTTGTTACAGCAATAGCCTTTACGTGATACACATAGCTATCGCCAACGGGGAATAAATCTATTCTCATTTTGGCTTCGCCTCCTTTTATCAATCCATATTTTACTTCGTATCTTAGTTCCTCGCCAACATTAAATGCAGAATTGGCAGTTATAGAGTCCAAAGCTGTTTGAGAATAAATATTTTCAGAAAAAAATAATATAAATGATATTATAAAAATATATTTCATTTTAAATACTCTTTATTAGTTTTTAATTTTTAATTTTTAGGTATAAATTAATAAATCTATTTTTTTATAAATTTTTAAATAATTAAAATATTGTAATTGTTAAATTAAATTATTCGTATTCCGTCGTTTTCTAAACTTATCAATTTATTTTTATATAAAGTTCCTATTGCTTTTTTAAAGTTTTTTTTACTTATTCCAAACACTCTATAAATATCTTCTGGAGAACTTTTGTCGTTAAGGTTCAAAAAGCCATCATTATCTTTAATCTTATCTAAGACCTCTTTTGCCAAACCTTCAATTTTCTCGTATCCAGATTTTTCTATTGATAAATCTATTTTTCCGTCTCCTCTAACTTGTTTTATGTATGCTTTGGTTCTTTCTCCTCTTTTGAGATATTTAAAAACTTCATTTTCATACAATAAACCCCAATACGTATTATCAATAATTGCTTTGTATCCCAGTTCGGTTTTGTTTGTAACATAAATATCTACCTCTTGATTTTCCTCATAATCAGGAATTTCGTCGCTCAAAAATTTGCTTAATTTTGACGATGCCACAATTCTGTTGGTAGTTTCGTCCAAATAAATATACACGAAATAAGATTTTCCAACCTCCATAGTTTTCATTTGCTCTCTGAACGGAAGCAATAAATCTTTTGGCAATCCCCAGTCCAAAAACACTCCTATCTGATTGACTGCCACTACTTCTAACAATGCAAATTCGCCAACAGTAGCCAAAGGCATTTCTGTGGTTGCAATAATTCTATCTTCGGAATCAAGATAGATAAAAACTTCTATCACATCGTCCACCTTAAAAGTTGGCGACACGTATCTTATAGGCAATAAAATTTCTCCAAACTCCTCACCTCCATCAAGATACAATCCAAAATCTACTTCTTTTACTATTCTTAAATTATTATATTTTCCTATTTTTACCATTGTTTTTATTTTTATTTATTAAATATCTTGATTTATAGTATTTTATATTTATTTTTGATCCAAACACAAAAGTAATTTATTATGATTGTTTTCAGGCGAAAGCCAATTAAAAACTAAAGACTAAAATTCAAAAAATAATTTTAAATAGGGTCAGCGTTGTAAATTATTTGAATGTTAGAAAAGTTTTTTTGGGATTTTAAATCTGCTGTTGCATTCAAAATTATTTTTTTTGTTTCTACTATTGATATTTTTTTTTCTAATTTTAGCATAATATCTTTCATATACCAATTTTGTATTCTGTTGATAATTGGATATTCAGGACCTAATACTCTTGTGTCAAAAGTTTTGCGGAGCTTTGTCGCAAATAATTCCGCAAAGGTATCAACTTTTGCGATATTTTTGTGCTTAATCGTAATTTTTATTAATCTATAATACGGAGGATATTTGAACTCGATTCTTTCATCAAGCTGACTTTTAAACATTCTACGATAAGCATTTATGGTTACGTATTTTATAATTTTATTTTCTGGCTGAGTTGTTTGAATAATTACCTTCCCTTGTTTTTTGCTTCGTCCTGCACGCCCACTTACCTGTGCCATAAGCTGATAGCTTCTTTCGTAGGCTCTAAAATTCGGATAATTTAGCATATTATCTGCATTCATAATTCCCACAACACTAACATTGTCAAAATCAAGCCCTTTGGAAACCATTTGTGTTCCAATTAAAATATCAATTTTTCCGGTTTCAAAGCGTGTAATTATTTTTTCGTATCCTTTTTTGCCTCTTGTTGTGTCCAAATCCATACGCTCAACTCTCACTTCGGGGAAAAATATTTTTATTTCTTCTTCAATTTGTTGTGTTCCAAATCCTCTGGTTTCCATACCAGTATCTCCGCAAGCGAGACAAGTTGTAGGGCTTTCGTAGCTATATCCGCAGTAGTGGCAAGTTAGTTCGTTGGTGTATTTGTGGTAAGTAAGGCTCACGTCGCAATGTTCGCATTTTGGAATCCAGCCGCAAGTTTTGCACTCCATATACGGCGAAAATCCTCGTCTGTTTTGAAACAAAATTATTTGCTCCTCATTGTTAAGAGCCTCTTCAATATTTTCTAATAAAATTGGGTGAAATATTGATTTCATTTCTTTTTTCTTGCGAGCTTTTTTTATATCAGCAATAATTATTTCGGGTAGCGATATATTTTTATGACGTTCGTTTAATTCAACAAGAGCATATTTTTTTGTAACTACATTAAAATATGACTCTACCGAAGGTGTAGCAGTTCCCAAAAGAACTTTTGCATTGTGGAGTTTTGCAAGAACAATTGCTGCATCACGGGCGTTGTATCTTGGTGCAGGATCAAATTGTTTGTATGTTGTTTCGTGTTCTTCGTCAACAATTATTAATCCTAAATTGCTGTATGGCAAATATATAGATGAGCGAACTCCAAGAATTATTTTATATGCAGATTTTCCAAATTCATCTGGCTTAGTTTTGTTCCATATTTCAACTCTTTCGGCATCGCTAAATTTTGAATGATAAACACCTACTTCTTTTCCAAAAATATTTTTCAGACGATTAATTATTTGTGTAGTAAGTGCAATTTCTGGCAAAAGATAAAGAACTTGTTTGCCTTGTGAAATATATTTTTTTATAAGTTTTATATAAAGTTCAGTTTTTCCGCTTGAAGTAACTCCATGCAAAAGCACATTATCTTTTTCTATAAAATAATTTTCAATCTCCGTAAGAGCAGTTTGTTGTGCATCAGATAATTTTTTTTCTTTTTTTAGTTCAAAATTATTATCATTAATTCTATCAATTTCTACTTCTACCTCTTGCAGTATTTCTTTGTTAGTTAGACCTTTAATTCCTGCTTGACTGGCGTTATATTTTTTCAGTAAATCTGTTTTTTTTACCTCAGTGTAGCTAAATTTTTGAGTAAATTGGTTAAATTTAAGTTTGGATAAGTTTATAAAAATCATCAATATTTCCGACTGTTTTTTTGCTCGTGTAATTTTTGCAAAAGCATTTTCTAAGTCTTTTTCAGTTTTTATTGATGGAGATAATTTTATATGCTTTTCTAATTTTGGTTTAAAATTGCTCTCAATTTTTTCTTCTGTTCTAATAATCTCTTTATCAAGCAATTTTGTGATTGTTGTAAGACTACTTCTTACCCCCAACAAAGAATTTATTTCGTTGATTGTAAGGATATTTTTTTCTTTTAAAGCAAGAATAATTATTTTTTCTTTTTCAGATAATTCCAATTCATTATTGTCTGAATTTAAGAATATTTTTGTTTGGCTTTCTAATTTTAATCCAGACGGCAAAGCAGCTTTTAGAACTTCGCCAATGCTACACATGTAATAGCTTGCTATCCAGTCCCAAAACTTAAAATGAAGTTCCGATACAATAGGAGTTTTGTCCAAAAGTGAGCTTATTGGTTTTGCCTCATAAAGTTCTGGTTTTGAGGAATGAATATTGCGAATAATACCCGAATAAAATTTTCGTTTACCAAAAGGCACAACAGCACGCATTCCAACTTGGCATACAGCCTCTAAGTCTTGTGGAATTTCGTATGTATATAGCTGTGGAACAGCGAGTGGCAGTATAAAATCGGCGTATTTCATTAATTTAATTATTTTTTAACAAAAGTAATATTTTTAATAAAATATCAAGTATTTTTCTTTTTTATTTGTTGGAAAAATATTCCTACAATAATAAAAATTAAGCCAATTATTGTGGTGTAAAATATTGTTTCTTTGAGTATTAGACTAATAAAAATTAGTGCGAGGAATGGCGAGAGAAAAACAAGATTACTTATTTTATCGTTGGAAGTTGTTAGTTGTAATGCTTTCATCCAAAGGAAAAAAGTTATTCCCATTTCAAACAGTCCGATGTAAATTACAGCCAATATTCCATTTATTGGAGGAATTTTTATTTCTGAAAAAATCAGAACTGTTATAAATATATATATGAATCCGAAAAAGAAATTCCAAAAGAGTTTTACAATTTCTTTGCTCTTATTTTTTTGATTCAATATCCACGATAATGCCCAAATTACAGAACTTCCTGCTGCAAGAAAAACGCCGAAAGGCTTTTCTATTTTGAAGCCCAAAATGTCTCCTCTCGTGGAAATTATATAAACTCCAACAAAGCCTAAAGTTATGGAAATTAATGTTTTAAATTCTAATTTTTGCCCAAGTAGCGGCACCGACAAAAGCACGAGCATTACTGGCCAAAGATAATTTAGAGGCTGTGCAATTTGTGCTGGTAGCATTGAATATGCTTTGAGCAAAACAACATAATAAAGAAATGGATTTAAAAATCCGTTTATGGCTGATAATGAGAGATTTTTGCGAGATATTTTAAAAAATTCTGCTGTATTTTTTTGAAAAATAGATATTAAAAAAAATACGATTACAGAAACTGCTGTTGCATAAAACAAAAGTTGCAAAAAATTGACGTATTGTAAAGCTATTTTGAAAGCCGTAGCTACTGTTGCCCAGATAAATACGGCAGATAAAGCATAAATAATTGACTTTTTCTGATTTGTCATATTTTAGACTTTAATGAATCGGAAATTGTAAATAAAATTTAGTTCCTTTTCCTATTTCAGACTCAAACCAGATTTTTCCTTTTGCATTGTTTACTATGTTTTTAACCATTGGCAATCCAAGTCCCATTCCGCTGTTTTTGGTGGTAAAACTTGGAGTAAATAATTTTGATTTTACGTCCTCTTCAATTCCTGCTCCATTGTCTTCAATTATTATTTTTGCTTGGTTATTTTCTACATTTAGATGCACTATTATTTCACCTTGCAATCCTGATGGTATTGATTGTATTGCATTTCTAATCAAGTTAATAAAAACTCTTGACATCTGTTTGCTGTCTGCAATTATATTTACATTGGTAAGTTGATTTATATTTGCAATTATGTTTACATCTTCTGTATTCTCATATAATTGTATAATATTTTCTATTTTGCTAACAAGGTTAATTTTTTCGTCCTTAGATCTTGGCATTTGGGCAAAATCGGAAAATTCTGTTGCAATTTTCCGCAAATTTTCTATTTCTTCTATCAGTGTTGTGCTAACCCTTTCTAATTTATTTCCAAAATTTTCGTCTTTGTTATTCCACGCACGAAGAAGAAATTGTATGCTTAGTTTCATAGGTGTTAGCGGGTTTTTTATTTCATGGGCAATTTGTTTTGCCATATCTCGCCAAGCACTTTCTCTTTCGGATTTTGATAGTAGTTCAATACTTTCGTGGAGTTTATCAACCATTTTATTGTATTCTGTAACGAGTTCTCCAATTTCGTCGTTTTGATTATAATTGATGTGTTCGTATTGTTTTCCAACTTCAAGTCTTTGGAATGTGGATTGTAATAGTCTCAAAGGTAATACTACTTGCTCGGATAAGAATACAGCAATTATTATTGAAAAAATAAATACAATAACGTATAAATTTATAATAGTAACGAGCAAATTTGAAATTTCTTTTTGTTGGATTTTTGTATTTTCAAAAAATGGGACGTTTATGTATGCAAGTATTTTTCCGTTTTCGTTTTTTAGGGGAATATATGCAGATGTATAATCTAATAGTCCTATTTTTTCATCATTTATATATTCTGAGACTTTATTTATTTTTAGTTCGTAAAGAACTTTTGGGTTCATGTAAGTGCTAATCAGGTTTTTATTAAATATTTCGGAACGAGATGTGGCTATTAGTCTTCCTTTTTTATTGTATAAATTTATATCATTTCTGAATACATCAGACATTTTAATTAGTTCGTAGTCTATGCTATTTAGCTCATTGTTTTTCCACAAATTAGTAATGCTTTTTGTATCTCTATACTTGTAGCTAAGCATTGTTAGTATTGATTGTAATTTTTGCTCAATAGCCTCATTTTGTTTGCTTTTAAATTGGTTGGTATTAGAATAGAAGGTTACTCCACCAATAAAAACGAACGAAATTGTTAGTATAAAAAAGATAGAAAAAATTAGTTTTGTTCTAAAATCTAATCTTCGTGTTTTTATAAATTCTGGTAATTTGTTTACAGAATATATTATTATTACAATAATGTTTAATACTATAAAAATATAAGCAAATGTTATTATATAATCGAAAAAGGTTATTTTAGGATAAGTAAGCACTATATAATTTCCTTTTTGGAATGTATATATAAGGTTTCTAAACTCTCCAATATTTTTAAAATCTATTTCCTTTTCTGTGCTAAAAGTTTTTTTACCATCTACGGGATATTTATAATCTCCTGATTTTGTGATTATTATATCATTTTCATATTTTGCATTGGAATAGTTTGGATTTATTTGCGAAATATTTATTTTTTCGTCTAACAACAGTTCTGGGTATCCTATATCTTGTTCTATTAATTTTGGATTTATAAATATATATAATATTGCCAAGTTATTTTCAGAAATATCGTATGATTCTGACAAGTAATAACTGATACTACCGTTATCATTTTTTATAAAATAACAATCAGTTCCTTCTAATTTTTCGCCCCGCCTGTCTAATATTTGAGTGTAAGTTATTTGACAATCAAGCACGTTATTTGCATCTTCTTCTTGATTTAAGTCGCTACATATATGAATCTCAAAATCGTATTTATTCCAATAGCTTGTAAAATATTTGTATCTTAGATGTGCATTGATTTTTTCATAGGTCATATCATTCAAAGTATCAGAAAGATACATTAAAATAGTTTCATCGTCTTTTATTTTATTTTTTACGTCTTTAATTAGTAGTTCTGCTACTGCATCTCGTTCGTCTATTAGCTTTGAGGCTATTAGCTTTGCTTTTTCGTCTTGTTTAAAGTTTAGTGTTGAAATAACAAACAAGCTAATAAATAGAGTTGTGAAGAAGGCAAAACCTATATAAATATAATATTTTTGATTATATTTTTTATATACAGAATATGCTGTTAAAGTGCTTATTGCAATAATAAAGAAGGCTGAATATAGGTCTATTGTATAGTAAGTTAATACGAAAATAATTGCAGGCAATAAGCTTATCAAAAATGTAATTATTAGCTGTTTTAATTCTAATATTTCTTTTAAAAAATCAAATATTTTAACATTTAAGTATATATAAGTTGAAGCTAATATAATAAAAATTGCAAAAGCAAGTATGCTAAATAAGTTGAGGCTAAGAATATTATAAACTTCAAATAATATATTAGAATCTATTATTAGGCTTTTTAGAAGTCGGTGTATTGCAAAGAAGAAAAAATAAATTATATTTAACGACAGGATTCCTACTGTTATGTTTAAAATTTTGTTTTGTTTTTTTATAATTTTTCTTGCAAATTTTTCATCAATAAATGATAGAATATGATAGACAAAAAATGCAATAAACAAGCTATTTATAAGAAAATCGCCAAGAGATGGAAATAGGAAGGACGACGCATAATATTGAGAATCAAATAGTGGAAGGCTATATGAAATTTGTGGAATTTTTAGCTTAATCATTAATATTTTTAAGATAAAGATAGAAATAATTAATATTATTACCCACCAATAAGAATATCCTGATTTTGAAAGACTTATGATAGATGTGCTAAAAAATAATATCATAAATAAGGCACTAAAAATATACATAAGTCCGAGTAGCCCGTGAGTTAGTTTTTCGGCTTTTACATATTCTTCGGGAACAAATGAAA
>Ga0193956_1000217_pt1 | contig 27571 bp, 17 predicted proteins | sample BB_7_MG_FD_140358 | JGI IMG/M metagenome (GOLD analysis project Ga0193956, IMG submission 140358) | Microbial mat bacterial communities from the Broadkill River, Lewes, Delaware, United States - BB_7_MG | ecosystem: Environmental > Aquatic > Freshwater > River > Microbial mats | place: USA...
ATAATCGGGATATTTAGAATTTACTATTCCCAAGTTGCTTATAATAACATTTACTGGATTGTTATACAGAGTTTTACCAGCCTCGCATTCAGTTATTTTTTTTGCAATAATTTCATCTTTGTTTGGCAGATTATTTTTTTGCAAAAAATCTTTATATTTATTACAATATTCTATTGACTTATCAAACATATAATTTTGCTGATAAGATAGAGCAAGATTCCACAAAATATCGTTTGTAATGTCTGGCTTCATTTCATAGGCTCGTTCTAAATAATATTTAGACTGGTGTTTATAAATAGAATACAGATAACAAATTCCTAATTTATAATTTAATTCAGCATTGTTTGAGTTGTATTCGTAGGCGTAATTATAAGCCTCTAAGGCTTGTAGATAGCCTCCTCTTGTGTTTTTTTCGTAAAACGAATTTCCTACTTTTACGTCGTTCCAAGCTGTGCCGAAACCTTTTTTTTCTGTTTTAAATTCTGCTTTTACTATTTCTACATTTTGCTGTGCATTCAAATTACTCAATATGGTAATAAGAAATATTAGTATAAAATATTTTTTCATTTATCGGGTGTTTTGGTTTATTACTATATTTCTATAAATCGTTGAGTTTTTATTTAATATTCTAATTTTCAGCAGATTAGCTGCAATAATTTATTGAAATTTATTCTTGTCATAAATAATTATTTATTGTATTTTAATTAAAAACTAAATACTAAAAACTAAAAACTTAACGAAGTGTTGATATTTGCCACAATTATTAAATAAATTTAATACAATTTATATACCGATTTATTAATTTCATTCAATTAATTGCAAACAAACTAACATACAAAAATTATCTAACCAAGCAAATTTATAAAAAAAAGAATAAATACTGACAAAATAGCAGTAAAAACTATTGGTCTAATTTTTGCCAATATACTATTAAATTGATTAATTAATATTTAATCTATAAAAATAATAATTTTTTTTATTTGTTGAAAATAAGATAATTAATAATAATAATAAATTAAAAACATAGTTTTTTTTCAATAAATTTATATACAATTTTTTGGAAATAAAAAAATAATTACTATCTTTAAAAAATTTTCATTTACACTACTAACCTCAAAAATATATTAATTATGGGATTATGGAATAAAATCAAAGAAAAAGCCAAAGGCGAACTTATAGATATTATAGAATGGATAGACCCCACAAATGATACTATGGTTTATCGTTATCAAAGAATGGGTAACGAAATTAAAAACGGAGCAAAACTAACAGTAAGAGAATCGCAAGTTGCAGTTTTTATTAACGAAGGCGAACTTGCCGATGTATTTCCTCCCGGAATGTACACGCTGGAAACAAGCAACTTACCAATCCTATCAACCCTAAAAGGTTGGAAACATGGTTTCAACAGCCCGTTTAAAGCAGAAGTATATTTTATCTCCACCAAAACATTTAACAACATGAAGTGGGGAACTCCTAACGTGTTTTATGTTAGAGATCAAGACTTTGGACGAGTATCGCTAAGAGCATTTGGAACATACTCTTTTAAAATTACCGACGCAGCAAAATTCATAAGAGAAGTATCTGGAACAGACGGAGAATTTACAACAGACGAAGTTTCTGGAGAACTTAGAAGCATGATAATCACGCAATTTATAGATTCTGTAGGAAAAAGCGGATTGTCATTATTAGACTTTGCATCAAACTATAAAGACCTTTCTAATTTTAGCGAAAAACAACTAAAATCAGATTTTTCTGCCTACGGACTTGATATTACAAAATTCCTTATCTCAAGCATAAGCCTGCCAGAAGCATTGCAGAAAAAACTTGACGAAGGAACAGGCATGAACATGCTCGGAGACATGAACAAATATCAACAAATGAAATCTGCCGACGCAATGGAAGCTGCGGCTAAAAATCCAGGACTCGGAGGAGGAATGGAAGGAATGATGGGAATGGCTATGATGAACCAAATGATGAATCAAAACCAACAAAATAATCAATATCAACAAAATCAGTATCAACAACAACAACAATATCAACAACAATATCAACAAACTGCACCACCACCACCGCCACCAGTAGCACAATTTCATGCTTCGGTAAACGGACAACAAATGGGACCTCTTGGTATGCAACAAATCCAACAAATGGTGCAACAAAATCAAATTACAAAAGCAACATTGGTTTGGAAACAAGGAATGGCAGGCTGGACTGCTGCCGGACAAGTGCCTGAATTGGCAAACTTTTTCGGGGCAATGCCACCACCACCTCCGCCACCACCACCAATGTAAAACTTAATTAAAACAAAAAAACAACACACTATCTGGTATGAAAAAACTAATTTAGGTGTTGTTTTTTTTTATATAACCGGAGTCTGAAAAAATATTATTATTTCTTCTAAATACCTAAATAAACAGTTCATAGATAGTTTCATTATTATTATCAAAATTTTGCATCTAAAAAATGAAAGACGATATTATAAGAAAAAAATACAAGCTCTATATAGAACAAGCAACTTTCAAAAACCTTCATATTTTTATAATTGTTGCAATACTTATTTTAGGATATTTTACATTTTCTGATTTATTTATACGCACAATACACGAAGCTGTTTTTACACGAATAATCCCTTTATTTCTATCCCTTTATTTGCTCATTTTGAGGGTATTACCCAAGTCAAACAAAAAACTTATTATAACCATATACAGCATTCTAATAGCTTACTTGCCTATAATGCTATACGCATTATTAATTCTTTACAAAAACACAGATACTTTTGAATCTACTGTTAGCTCTACAATTCTGGTTATTTTTATCATGTCTATTCTTTTACAAACAAACACTTTAATTTCAATTATTATATATTTTTTACCTATCACGATTTTTGTTATACTTATTTTAACTATTTTTAAATTTGAAAAAGAAAATCTTTTAACTGTTATTAATATTTTTCCCATGATTATTTTGGGATTTCTAACTAATTTTATACAAAATAAACTTAGATTTAATAATTTTAAATCTAAATATTTATTAGAAAAAGAAAAAAACAAAGCAGATAAGTTATACAAAAATACACTTGTAATGAATAAAAATTTACAAACAAAAAACCAAGAAATAACACAACAAAGAGATGTAATAAAAGAAAAGAAAAACGAAATTGAAAGACAACACAAGCACATAACAGATAGCATAAATTATGCACAAAAAATACAAGAAGCAATGCTACCTTCAAAAGAAATTTTTAGCAATAATTTTAAAAACTATTTTATATATTACAACCCAAAAGACATTGTAAGTGGCGATTTTTATTGGATAGAAAAAATTGAAGATAAAATTATTTATGCCGTTGCAGATTGCACAGGACACGGAGTTCCTGGAGCAATGCTAAGTTTGTTAGGTATATCTCTTTTGAATAAAATTACTGCTCAAAATGTTGATTTAAAGGCATCTGGAATTATGGAGCAACTTAGAAAAGAGCTAAAAAAATCGTTAAAACAAACAGGAGAAGATAAATATGAAACAAAAGATGGAATGGATATGGCATTGTGTGTCTTAGATACTAAAACAAAAAAAATACAATTTTCTGGTGCCTATAATTCACTTTATATACACCGAAAAAATAAATTAATAGAACTAAAATCCGACCGTCAACCAATAGGACTATATCCAAAAGAAAGGGACTTTACAAATCACGAATTTCAATTGGAAACAAACGATATTTTATATTCTTTTTCGGACGGTTTTTCTGACCAATTTAATGACAAAGGAGAGAAGTATAATATTAAACGTTTTAAAAAATTATTAGCTAATATTGCTGATAAAAACTTATCAAAACAAAAAGAAATATTAGAAACCGAATTTAAAACATGGAAATCCACAAAAAAACAAATTGATGATATTGTTATTATTGGAATAAAAATATAAATTGATATTTAAAAAAACAAAGAAGAAATTAGGATTAAAATGTTTTTATATATATTATTGCACTTAGAAATAATTACTAACACAAAAAATAAAACAATGTTTAAAGCAATAACAAGTAACCTAAAAGGTTTAGTAGCAGATGAATTAATGTCTAAAGTAGGACTAAAAGATTCGCAAGTAGATGACGTAGTAAATGTATCGGCAGAAGCCACAAAAGAAACTTTTGCAAGCAAATTATCTCCATCAAATCTTGGAGGAATGATGAACCTTTTTTCAAGTAAAGACAATAACGACGAAGCAAATGGACTTCAAAACGACTTGACTACCAATATTGTAAGCGGACTAATTGCAAAAGTTGGATTGCCAAAACCAATGGCAGATATGGCAGCAAAAGTAGTTGTTCCTAAAATTATTGGACTAATAACAAAGAAAAACGAAGAAACCGACGAATCTGACACATCAGGAATTATGGGAATGTTTGGAGGCGACAAAGGCGGAGATATTGGCGGAGCAGTAAAAAACTTAGGCAAATTTTTCTAAGAAACAATGAATGAAGAAGTTAAAGAATATTTGTTAGACATTTTAGATTCTTGTAATGCTATAAAAAAATACTATAAAAAAGGCACAGCTTTATTAAGTGTTGATAGAAAAACCAAAAGAGCAGTAGAAAGAGAATTAGAAATTATTGGACAAGCAGTATATTTAATAAATAAAATAGACCCCAGTATTGATATTTATGAAAAAAACAAAATAATTAGACTTAGATACAAATTATTTTACAGCTATTTTGAAATAGATACAGGATTAATTTATAGATATACAACAAAAGATATATATTTCTTGATAGGAAGTGTAGAAAGTTTATTGAATAATGAATAAAATTATACAATTAAAAAACCTTCAAATAAATATTTGAAGGTTTTTTTTATAAAAATCTTTTTTTTATTACCTTTGCAAGCGCATAAACTGTAATAATATTTGAAGAATAGAAATTAAACATTTACTAAAAAATGCCATCATACCACTCTGAATTAAAGCAATTTAAAGAATATATAAAAAGCGACCGCAACGAAGACGCAAAACGTCCTCTGCTCTATCCGCTTTTTAAAAAACTTTATAAAGAAAAATTTAAGATAGAATCCGATGCAAAAAATGCAGATGTTTATGTTGAAGGAACTTTGATTATTGAAGCTAAAACAAACTTTAACGACTGGCTTACAGGTTTTTATCAAGCACTTCACTATCATAAAAAATTTGGGCTGGCATATTCTACCGTTGTTATTATTGCACATAAATTTGTAGGAATTTGGAAGGTAAATTTACTTCCCGAATTTGCAGTTATAAAAGCACACAAATCAGTTGCGAGCGAAGCTCCAAGCAAAATAGGAAAACTTAATGCAAAAGAAACAAGCCAAACCGAAGCATTAGAAATTCAGAAATCTGCAATTTATTGGCTTGACCCTAAGAGTTTAGACCTCAATTTTTTTACAGAAAAAGACAAAGGTGCAAAAAGTATAGAATACGAAATTCACGAAATTCTTAATATTTTTAAAAATATAGATTCCAATCGTATTCAAATAAATAGCCACAATTTTATCCAATCAATAGAATATTTTAAACAATTCTTTGAATTACCAATGGACGCAGTTCACTGTTTTTATTCCATAGTTGCATATTGGGACATCACCAGCACTGTTGCCACAAACGAATACAATCCAGATGTTTTTAGAATAATTGGCTTTAAAGGTAAAAAATATAGTGAAGATGTTCCAATGATTTCCAAAAATTTTGAACAGCTAAAAAATTATATAGAAACACATTATGTATTTACCAACGAAGGGTCGGGCGTAACTGCCGATTATTATTTTGGACGATTTGACGAAGTTATAGCAGTAATAGACCCCGAATATGTAAAACAACACGGCATATTTTTCACCAACGACAATCTTAGCAAATTTGCGATGCGTTTTGCAAGCAAAAATTTGACCGAAAAAATTGGACAGAATTATATAGTTCTTGACCCCGCAGGCGGTTCAGGAAACCTTATATCCAGTTGGAAAGGAGAACTTAAGCACAAAATAATTTCCGAACTTCAGCCAGATTTGCTCAAAACCATTGAACGCCGAATGAGAATAGACCCATATCACTTAGAATCTGGATTTACAATCATTCCTCGCACGAGCAAAAACGAAGGACTAAATTTCATAACTATTTCGGCAGAAAACTATATCAAAGAAATTGAAGAAGAACTAAATTATAAAAATTTAAAACTTGATAAAGCAATAGCTTTTTTGCTAAATCCGCCGTATAAAAATACCGACCAAAGAATAGAAAAATCAGAAAATGCCGATTCAGATTATAATATTGACAAAGATATTTTGCAAATAACAGGAAAAGATGCAGGAAAAGAACGATATTTAGCCTTTCTCGGACAAATATTAAATATTGCAAAAATTCAGAACAAAAGAAACAGCAAGCACAAAGATATTATTCTTATATTTACCCCAAGTTCGTGGCTAATTCCTCGTCCTACTTTTTCCGATTTCCGAAAAACGTGGGACAAACATTTTGAATATCAAAACGGTTTTGTGGTAACAAGCAACGAATTTTTTAAACTCAAAGGAAAATGGCCTCTTGCATTCACCATCTGGAAATATAATTATAACGAAAAAAGAGAAAACAATATAAAAATTCATGATTATACATATTTAAAAGAAAATGATTTGAATTTTGATTGGGAATCAAGCGAAGAAGATATTGACATAACTTTAAATTCTATTATTAAAAAGAATAAACCAATAAAATTAGACAATACTCGGGGAGATATTAGAGATAATATTCCAATACTTAAAAGACGAGGCAAAAAAATTCGTCAGCCACGATACGATTTTAGCACAGCTAAAAAGAAAAAGGATTATAATAAATTAATAAGTGGATTTCCTTTAAAAGATAAAGAAAGGCATTTTGAATTAAGACGAAAATGTGGTTCGCCTACAGGAGAATTTGTTGGATTTATGGATAATAACGGGCTTTGCAGGATAAGTCAAGACACTTGCAACCGCATGACTAACAAACCTGATAGAGTTTGGTTACAATTATTACCAACATTTATAGGAATTAATTCATCAAAAATACAAACAGGTGCTCAAGATAAATATGCATATTGTGCCTATAATTTTTCCAGTGCGAGAGCATTATTTTCGTGGTTTGCCCTGTCAAAAGCAATGAACGGAAAATATCCACTTTGGGCAAATCAGTATGATATTTGGCAACCAAACATAAAACCAAAATTTTCAACATATTACTATTCACTATGTTTTGCTTTTGCCTTATCGGAAAATAGATGCGTAGTTACAAAATTTGAAGCAAATAATCCAGTAGAAAACACACCAGAAATTTTTGTGGACAATCCAATGTGTCCAACAAACAAAGAGGCTTTTTGGCACACAACCCTCGACGATAAAATTACCAACGAGCATGGAATTGCTTACGAATTGGTAAATAAAATTAAAGAATTATACAAAACTTGGAATTTTGAATATTGCAAATCTCAATTCTTATACAATGTTGGTTTACAAGACGAACCATATTTTAAATATTTTAATTACACCGATTTTTTAACCCCATATTCTGGATTAATTCAGATAAAAAAATATGCAGAAGACCAAAATCTTTCAGATATTTTGAATTTATTTGATGAAATTACCGAACTAACAAATAAAGTTAAAGACGAAATCTATAACTTACTTATAAACGAATTTAATTATTTTGAATAAAAATATAAAAAATGAACATTCCAAAAAATTATAGTCATACAGACGTTGAAGAAAAATGGTATCAATATTGGTTAGACAATAAATACTTCCACTCGGAAGTAGATGATAGAGAGCCATATACAATAGTTATTCCACCGCCAAATGTAACGGGAGTTCTACACATGGGGCATATTATGAACAACACAATTCAGGATATTTTAATCCGCCGAGCAAGAATGCAAGGCAAAAATGCCTGCTGGGTGCCCGGAACAGACCACGCAGCTATTGCAACAGAAGCAAAAGTTGTGGAAAAACTTAAAAAAGAAGGCATAAATAAAACGGACATTTCACGAGAAGATTTTATAAATCACGCTTGGGAGTGGACTCACAAACACGGAGGAATTATTTTAAATCAACTTCAAAAAATAGGCTCTTCTTGCGATTGGGACAGAACTAAATTTACGCTTGACGACACTTTATATAGTAGTGTAATCAAAGTTTTTATAGATTTGTATAAAAAAGGCCTTATTTACAGAGGAATACGAATGGTAAACTGGGACACACAAGCCAAAACTGCCGTTTCTGACGAGGAAGTAGAATACAAAAACGAACAGTCTAAGTTATACTATGTTAAATATCAAATTAAAGACTCTGACGAATTTATAACAATAGCAACAACACGTCCAGAAACAATTCTTGGTGATTCTGCCGTTTGTGTTCATCCAGAAGATGATAGATATAAACATTTGCACGGCAAAAAAGTTATTATTCCATTGATTAATAGAGAAGTGCCAATAATTGTAGACGACTATATAGACCTTGAATTTGGAACAGGAGCATTAAAAGTTACGCCAGCTCACGATGAGAATGACTACATGCTTGGGCAAAAACATAACCTTAAATCTTACGATATTTTTAATGATGATGGAACAATGGGCGAAGCCGCTCAACTATACATCGGCACCGACCGCTTTGAGGTTCGCAAACTTATTGTTAAAGATTTAGAAAAAGAAGGCAATTTTGTTAAAAGTGAGGATTATACAAATAGGGTAGGGTATTCGCAAAGAACAAATGTAGCTATTGAGCCAAAACTTTCTATGCAATGGTTTTTGAAAATGGAAGAACTGGTAAAACCTGCAACAGAGAACGTTGCAAACGATAATATTCGCTTTTTGCCCGAAAAATTCAAAAATACTTATAGCCATTGGATGGAAAATATAAGAGACTGGAATATTTCACGCCAGTTGTGGTGGGGACATCGCATACCAGCTTATTATCTGCCAAATAGCAACGATTTTGTAATTGCAGCTACCGACGAAGAAGCTCTTGAACTTGCAAAAGAAAAAACTGGAAACAGTGATTTAAAAATATCAGATTTACGCCAAGACGAAGACGTTTTGGACACTTGGTTTTCTTCGTGGCTGTGGCCAATTTCTGTTTTTGATGGAATAAATAATCCTGATAACGAGGAGATTAATTATTACTATCCAACAAATGTTCTTGCAACTGGGCACGATATTATTTTCTTTTGGGTAGCTCGTATGATTATTGCTGGTTATGAATATAAAAACGAAAAACCATTTGAAGATGTGTATTTTACAGGAATGGTGAGAGACGACAAAGGCCGAAAAATGTCTAAATCGCTCGGAAATTCGCCAGACCCATTAAAACTTATAGAAAAATATAGTGCAGACGGCGTTCGTGTAGGTATGATGCTTTGCTCGCCTGCGGGTGGCGATTTGCTGTATAACGACAGCTTGCCAGAACAAGGACAAAAATTTGCAAATAAAATCTGGAACGCTTTTAGACTAATTCAAGGCTGGGAAATTTCTGATGAAATAGAACAACCTGAAAATGCAAAAATTGCTATTGAATGGTTTGATGCAAAACTAAATAGCAGTATTGAAAATCTTGATAATCAGTATAATCAATTTAGACTTTCGGAAGCTTTAATGACAGTTTACCGACTATTTTGGGACGATTTTGCGTCTTGGTATTTGGAAGCAGTAAAACCAGATTATCAAAAACCAATAGACAAAAAAACTTTTGAAGCAACAAATGCTATTTTTGAAAAATTGCTAAAACTTCTTCACCCATTTATGCCGTTTATTACCGAAGAACTTTGGCAGCTAAGTGCAAAACGCAAAGAAAATGAAACAATTATGCTTCAAGAAATGCCAAAATCGGAAAAATACGACCAAAATATTCTTAACCAATTTGAGCAAGTTCAAGAAGTTATTAGTAATATCCGAAAAATTAGAAAAGATAGAAATATCTCTTTCAAAAATAAGTTAGAGCTTAAAATTAAGTTAATTACAGATGAATATGATAATTATTTTGATTCAATTATTTCTAAATCTTGTGGACTTTCTGAAATAAATCTGACAGAAGAAAAAATTGTTGGAGCAGCCTCGTTTATTGTTAAAAATGCAGAATATTACGTGCCACTTGGCGACAGCATTAACAAAGAAGAGGAAATTGAAAAATTAGAAAAAGAATTGAAATATCAAAAAGGATTTTTAAATTCTGTTAGCAAAAAACTTAGTAATGAGCGTTTTGTGAGCAATGCACCAGAGGCAGTTGTTGCCAAAGAAAAAGCCAAACAGGCTGAGGCTGAAAGCAAAATTAAAGCATTGGAAGAGCAAATTGAAAATTTCAAATAATTTTTAAAAAAAACCTCCAGATGTTAGATACTGGAGGTTTTTTTATAATTTTATAATAATTATTGTAATAACAGACAAAACTACCACAATAAAATTTTTCCAGCCAAATTTTTCTTTAAAAACAATTATAGATAAAATTATTGGTATTACAAAAGAGTTGGAAGAAATTCCTTGAATCAATGTCAATGGTCCTGTTTCAAAAGCATTTAAAACGCAAAGATAACCTGTAAAATTCAAAATTCCAATTATTATTCCAAACATAATTGTTTTTTTTATGTTGGTGTCTTTGGGCTTTTTTTTGTTTTTAAAAAATGTTCCTATTATGGTTGTATAAATAAAAACCATTGAATATGAGACAAATATATAATTCATTTTTGGAACTTCCGACGATGCGTATTTTCCTGTAAGCATAGAGAAAGAGGTTGCAACAGCAGCAAGTAGGGCGAGTAAAATTCCGAGAAGTTCTTTGTTTTTTTTAGAAAATTTTGGGAGCTCAAGTCTGCCAGTTTGAGAACTTAAACTAATGTAAATCAACATTCCTACCGAAATTATTATCCCAATCCATTGAGTTAGTTTAGGACTTTCGTTAAATAAAAAAAGCCCATAAATAATGAGCAAAATGGAATTTAGTTTTGTTATTGGAAATGCGTAAGAAGTTGGGATTTTTTTTAAGGCACTAATTTTTGCAACACTTCCCAGAGCAAAAAACGATGAATTTATTGCAGCAAATATCAGTATCCATTTTAAATTAATGAATTGATAATTAAATATTAAAATAAAAATTAGTGAAATTATAGAAATGCTTCCAGCCGAAATATTAACAATCAATCGGCTGGACGAGTTGTGTTCTGCGGCAACTTTATACATAAAATTTATAATCCCATAAATAATAGTTGCCGAAATTGTGAAAAAAAACCAAGCGTCTTTTCCGCTAAAAATTGAAATCATATTTTTTTATTATATCTGAACTCCAAAAACGAGAATATCGTCTATCTGTGGAGTATTTCCTCTCCATTGTTCTATGGTGTTATCTAATATTGCCTTTTGTTCTTTTATCGATTCTTTATGTATTTTTTTTAGCAAAATTTCAAAATTTTTACGCAAGAATTTTTTCTTATTATTTCCTCCAAATTGGTCAATATATCCATCAGAAGCCATGTAAATGCAGTCTCCTTTTGAAATATTTATATAATGAGATGTAAATCTGTTGTTTCTCAAAGGGTTATAATCCAATGAGATTTTATCAGCTTTTATGCGTCTTGTTTTGTCTTCTATGTTGTCTGAGTTTTTTACAATATAAATATCGCTGTTTGCACCCGAATATTCCAAAACATTGTTTTCAAAGTCAAAAACACAAACTGCTGCGTCCATTCCGTCGTTTGCTTCGCCAGATTTTCCTCTTTGGTGTAGTAAACTAATTACTCTCTCCTTCATGTCTGATAAAATTATATCAGCTTTTATTGTTTCTAATTTGCTAATTACTGAATTAAAAGACATCATTCCGAGCACACTCATAAAAGCTCCTGGTATGCCATGCCCAGTGCAGTCTGCCACAACTGCAATGGCTTTATTATCCTTATATGCAGCCCAATAGAAGTCTCCACTTACAATATCACGAGGTTTGTTGAGTATAAAATAGTTGTCAAAAATTGCATTTACAAAAACGGGCATTGGCAAAAGAGCTTTTTGTATTCGGCTTGCGTAGTGTATGCTGCTTGTTATTTCTGTATTTTGCAAAGAAATTTTGTTTTCGGCTTCTTTTATTTTGGTAATATCGGTATCTATTGCAATTATTTGTGTTATTTTTTCATCGTCAATTATTGGTGTAAGTGAGGTTTGTAGCCAAATTATTTTCCCATTTTTTGTTTTAAATGGCGAAGTGTAAATTGTTGGTCTTTTGGTTTCTTTAAATTCCGCAAAAATATTATCAATATCAGGATTTGAACTGATTTCTAATAAGTTTGTTCCCACACTTACTTTAAAATCTTCGTAATCGTAGCCAGTATTTCGTTCAAAAGCCTCGTTTGTCCAAAGTATATACCCTTCGTTGTCAAATAAATATATAGAATTATTTGTTTCGCTTGCAATAATTGATAATTTTCTTAGTTCACTATTTATACTTTTTAGTTGTTCGGCATTAAGTTCAAGTTCTTCTTGGTGTTGTCTTAATTCTTCGTTGCTTTCGCCTATTGCAACTTTTTGGGCTTTTAGTTCAGAGTTATAAATTTCTAATAAATTTGTTTGATTTTCCAGTTCTCGCCTTTGAGTATTAATTTTTTCTTCGGCTTTTTTCAGTTCGGTTATATCAGATTCTATTGCTATTAATTTTACAACTTCCTCATTTTCAATTATTGGAGTTATTGTTACTTGATTCCATGTTATTTTTTCATTCAACAAATGTTTTTCTTCATATTGAATCATTTTTTTGTTATACAAACAATAGTTTATTCTTTTAACTATTTCTTTATTGGTGCTAATTTTGGATAAATAACATTTTTTTTCTGCCTCTAATTGTTTTAAATTTTTATTATAAATTTTTTCAAAAGCTTTATTTACCCACTCTATTTTTCCATTTCTGTCTGTAACAATTATTGAGTTGTCTGTGTGGCTTGCAACTAATGACAATTTTTTATATTTTTGATATTGCTCTGCAAGTAGTTTACTTTGTTTATTTGTTTTTATTTCTTGAAGTAATAATTTTCTTCTATGTTTTAGTAAATTTGCAAATATAAAAGATATTATAATAATAAAAACAATTAAAGAAAACATGCTTATATATAGCAAGTTATAGAATTTGTTAGTTTCTTTTAATTTTTTATTAATTTCTTTTTTTTCTAATTCATTAAAATATTCAAGTTCTGTTTTGGTTATGAGTTCTATATTTTTTTTGGCACTAAGACTATCATTCGCACTTTTATTAATTTTATTATAATTAAATGCCATTTTAAAATCTTCTTCTTTAGCATATAATTCTCCCAAGTGCCTTGATGCTTCTTCTTGATATATATAGTTATTTATTTCTTTGGCAATAGTGTAAGCTCTTGTCAGATACATCTTAGCTTGTTGATAGTCTTTAACGTGTAAAAAATATTCGCCAAGTGCGATATAAGATTCTGTCATATCTGTTTTTCTATTTATATTTTTTCGGATAGAAAGTCCTTTTACAATATTTTCGTAAGCTAATTCGTCTTCTGATAATTTAATATAAGTCTTTCCCATTCCTGTATAGGTAAATGCAAGTGTTCTTCGATGTTCTTCTTCGGTTAAAAAAACTATACTTTTTTCGTAAGATTCTAATGCTTTGTTGTATTTATTTAATTGATAATAAATGTTAGCTTGTCTTAAATATGTGCTTCCTATTGTTATAGAGTTTTCAATGTTTTTGTTTGTAGGAAAGCTTTTTTTTGTGTATTCCAGAGCCTTTTCATACATTCTTAAATCGTAGAAAATGCGAGAAATACTTGTGTAGCACAAAGATTCATATTTTTGATTTTCATCTTCTTGGGAAATAGTTAAAGCCACTAAAAAGCAATTAAAAGACTCTTGCAGCTTATTTGTGTCGTATAATAATGAGCCTTTGAAAATATTTATGGCACAAATTAAACTTCTTTCGTTTATTTTTGTAGCAATATCCAAACTTTTATCATAAAATTTAATAGCATTTTCAAAATCCTCGTCGTAATGATAGCAACTTCCTATAAGTCTATAAAATTCAACAAGTTCTATAAAATTTTTATTTTTTTTAGAAATTCCAACTCCTTCGGCATAAAGGTCTATTGCAATGCTTATTTCGTCTTGTTTTTCGTAGGTTATTGCAAGTTTTTTTATTGTGGATAGATATTCTTTTGTTAGTTCGGCATTTTGTTTATCATCTCTTCTTAATTCTTTTAAAAGGTTGTATTTTTTTAAACAAAATTTTTGATAATTATCATTTTCGTCCTTCTTCTCAAAAATATCTGAAAAAATGGAATATATACGCACCAATCCTTCCTCGTATTCACTTTCGGAAGCCAAGTCAAGTGCGTTATTTAAGTATAAGAATGATAATTTTTCATTTTTATCAATAAAAATTAACGCAGAGTCTATTAATTTATTTATATAAACTAAGTCATTTTTATTATTTTGAGAAAAAGATATTTTTATTCCTAAAATAATAAAAGTTAAAAAAAAGACTATAATTATTTTTGATACTTTTTGCATAAAAAAGCAATTACGCTTGTAAATGTAATGGTGAATTTATAATTTAAAAAATAAATAGACAAACAAAAAACGAACCATTTAGTTTTAAAAATGCAATATATATAGCAATTGTTTGCTAAATTTTGTAGTCGCAAACAGCAGATTTTTCTATATACGGACTTATTTTTTGAACCACTTTTACGTGTTCCGGGTGATTTCTATAAGTGTCTAAATCGGTTACAGATTTAAAATGAGACACTAAAATAATATCGTAAGAATTGGGTCGGTCAGAAAAATTTGTTCCTATTTCTAAAAAAAGTAATTCTTTTATTTTTTCTGAAAGATTTTGTAATTCTGATACTACCTTTGCTGTATTTTCGTCTTTATTTTCGGAAATTATGTTGAACAATACAATGTGCTTTATCATAATTTTAGTTGTAAGGATTAATTATTCAATTTTTAAAAAATTCCAAAACTTAGCATAACCAAAGTGCAATTTTGAACTACTTCAATGTCGTTTTGTCTTGCCAGTTTTTGAAATTCGCTGTTTTCTGTTCCCGGATTAAATACTATTCTCTTTGGCTTTAATGATAAAATGTAGTTATAATATTCTTTTTGACGCTCCTCTCCTAAATATATGGTAATTGTATGAATATCAGTTATTTTTGGTTGTCCTTTTATTATATCTACGTCTGCAATTTTGCCATCTTTTATGCCAACTGCAATTACTTCAAAATTATTTTCCCGTAATTTATTCACTGCCTTGTTGGAATATCGAGCCTCGTTCGGGCTGGCTCCTAAAACTAATGTTTTTTTCATGTTTTTCTATATGTTAATTTATCAATTTTACAATAATCATAACTATCAAAATGTTTTTTACAAATTAGCAATTAAGTATAAGTTCACAAAAATAGTATTTTTTTGCAAATTCAATAAAAAAAATGACAATTATCATGTTTTTTATATTCCTTTTTTTAATAAATTTAGAATGTCTATAGGAATTGACGTTATTTGATTGCACATAATACAGTTGAAAGAAAATGGATTTTTTTATGTGTAATAGAAAAATTAGGTTTGAAAAAAATATCAAGAAGATACCTAAAAATAAGTCAGTTAGTATTATGTTAATCAGACAAATATAAGGATAAGATGTAAATGCAGAAATTCTATTTTATATGATATAATTCATTTCAGGAAAGCTCAAATTTGATTATTAACTATATTCATATAGAGCCATCTTTTTTTGAGTTTGTAGCAGAAGAAACAAGCCTGTCATAAATCAAATAGCCTACCCAAGCGTCTGTTGCTGCATATGTTTGTTGAGCTTTGGTTAGCGTATCGTTTTCCCAGTTAGAAAGCTGTTGCGATTTAGAAATTCTGAATCCGAGAACAATTGCAGACATTTTTGTTAAACTAAAACTTTCTATCCCAAATGTTTTAATATAACTTTGGAGTTCTACAAAAGACTGCGGAATAAATTTAGTTATTGCCCTAAGAGCTTTTATGTCGTCTCGTATTGCTGCCCCCGATTTTATTATAGACTTATCGCTAAGTAGATTTGCCACTTGTTTGGGAAGTCCTATTTTATTTATTCTAAATAGAAATGCTTGGTCTTTGGACGAAAGTTGTAATAGTGCCACTTTGTTTGTCTCTCCTTTCTTAAACGACGGGCGAGTTTCGGTGTCAAAGCCAATAATTTTTTGTTTTTCAAGATAGCATACTGCCGCCTCAACTTGTTCTAAATTGTCTATCACTGTAATAGAACCTTCAAATTTTTTTATAGAATATTCTTTCAATTCCTCTTTGGATACTGATGTTTTAAACATTTTGCAAAAGTAATGATTATTTTTTATAAATAAAAATGTTTGTTTATTGAAAATAAATTATATATTTGCCATTATGAATTTTAAATTAAAATTTTAAAAAAACACTGAAACTGTTGCTTTGGTATCTATATTTTTAGTAACAGTATAAACTCAATTTTCTTATTTTTTATTAACATTAAAATTAAAAATTATGAAATTAAAATTTTTATCTATCTTTATGATAGCAATGTTTTTGTCGGCAGGACTATTTGCCCAAAAACAAGTAAGCACCGCAGAAGCTTTTGTTAAAAAGGCTGAAAGCAAGGTTGAGAATAAAGAAAGAGCATCTTATGTTTCTGTGCCTGGTATTAATCACCAAGACGGAGAGAAAAACCTGAAAGGTTGTGTGCATACATTATATTTAAATGATTCTTATGCAGATGGTTGGAATGGAAATACAATCAGCCTATGGGTTAATTCAGTTCTTGTTTTAGACCATGTAGCAGGAATGAATAGTTCTTCTTCAGAAACCTTTTCTTGTGAGGGCGGAGACCAGATTGATGTTGTATATCATGAAGGAGGAAGCTGGGGCTATGAAAATTCTTGGGAGCTTGTAGACGGAACCGGAGTAACACTTATCACAGGTGATGGTGGTGATTCAGGAACATGGACGCAAACTACAACCGCTGGAGCTTGTCCTCTCAATAATGATGCAACTATTAGTGCAATACCTTCTCCTGTTGATGGTTTCTTCCCTGGCACAACAGATATTACTATTACCCTTCTTAATGCAGGTCTTAATCAAATGACAGTTTGCGATATTAATTATAATGTTTATGATGTAACAAATGCAATAAATATTACAAGTGGAACTTTTAATTGGACAGGAACTCTTAACAATTTAGTTAGTGAAGATGTTATTGTCGGAGATTTTGCATCAGACTTTAACACCTCTTATTCAATTACTGCAACAGTTGTATTAGCAGGAGATGAAAACTCTACAAATGATGAATTTGTTGCAACGATATTAAGTGCTGTTCCTTTTGCACCTCCATACACACAAGATTTTGAAACTCCAACTGGTTGGACAAATTCAACAGACGATGACGGAGACTGGGAATATACAAAATATATTGGGCATGGAGCAAGTGCTGACCATACAACTGGTTCTGATTATTATGTAGGGCTTGACGACTCTTCTCCTATGGAGGATGGTATGTTTGCCGATTTAATTACTCCTATATTTGACCTTACAGCTATGACTGCACCTGCTGCTTATTTCTATTATCAAAATGTTGATGATGGAGCAACAGGAGTAGCTGATATTACCGAACTTCACGTAGATATTTACGATGGAACAACTTGGACAAATGATGTATTAGTTATTACAGAAGAAGTTAATGCTTGGACTGAATTTAGTGTAAATCTTACTTCATACGGAGATTTTGCTCAATTAAGATTTAGAGGTATTACTACTTCAAGTTTTTATAGTGACCCTTCTATTGACGATTTTGAAATAAGAGAACTGCCTGTAAACGAACTTGCTGTTACAGCTATTACTCCAAACTGGACTTTTGCTAATGAAACTTATTATCCAGAAATTGAAATTACTAATAATGGAACTGCCGACCAAACTTCTTATGATGTAACTATTTATACAGCAGACGGATCATATACTGAAACTTTTACTGTTAATGAAACAATTGTTGCTGGAGGAACTTATATTGTAACTGCATTAATGTGGGCAAATGTGCCAGCAGGAACTTATACACTTACAGCTGTTGTTACTCTTGCAGGAGACGAAAATATGGACAATGATATGATGTCTATTTCTTTAAAAGCAGTGGAATTTGAAAATTACACCGAAGGAACTATTTATGCTTTTGATATCTCAGACTGGACAAGTTCAGGATTAGGAAATCATATTGTAAATGTAAACACAACAGATGCTACAATGTCTGATGTTGGAGTTTCTGGTGTAGCCAGTATGTTTTGTGGAGACTTTATTTACGGAATGTTTTATGGAATAGTAGATAATGTTGTGTATGCTATAGCTAACAATGGTTTTGCTGTTGAAATGGGAGCAATTAATGGACTAACAGGAGCATCTGGTCTTGCTTGGGACGTAGCAGGAGACGAAGTTTATATTTCTACAGTAGAAGGCCTTTATACTGTTGATGATAACATGAATGCAGTAGAAGTTGGAACATATTCATCTACTGTTCAAATGATAGGAATTGCAGCAGACCTTGATGGCAATTTATACGGTGTAGGACTTGACGACAATTTTTACACAATTAATAAAGCTACTGGTGAAGAAACACTAATTGGAGCACTTGGAATTGACATCAGTTTTGCACAAGACATCGGTTACGACAGAACTAACGGAATACTCTACGGAACTCTATATCTTGGTGGCGGAACTGGTGGACTTTATACAATAGACGTTACAACTGGTGTGGCTACTCAAATAGGTGTTGACTTTGGAGACGAATTAGGTGCATGTGCAATTTATTACGATATACCAACTTACTCGGTAACATTCACCGTAGATGATGGAACAACTCCAATAGACGGAGCTATGATAGACATAAATGGAGAAACATACACAGTAACTTCAGGAACTATTGATATTGAATTAGAAGAAGGAGACACATTCTTTATGGTAACAGCAGATGGTTTTGATGATTATTACGGAACTTACACCGTAACAACAGACCCAGACCAATTAGTAGAAATCCACATGACAGCAACAACATACACAGTTACTTTCAATGTAGATATGAACACTCCTATAATGACAGGAGAATTTGTTGTTGGAATAGACGTTGTGTATATTGCAGGAAGCATGGCAGATTGGAACGAACCGGGAACAAATCCTGATTTAGAAATGTTAGACGCAGACATGGACGGAATTTACTCTATTTCTTTTGACCTTACAGAAGGAAACTATCAATATAAATATTTCAAAAACGCTGGCTGGGACGGTGGAGAATGGAACGGTGGAGACGACCGAACTTATACTGTTACTGCTTCAAAATCAGTTGTTAATGACTTATGGGCTAACGAATATCTTGTAACATTCTCTGTTACAGACGGAACTAACCCTCTTGAAAACGCAGACATCTCTGTAAACGGCGAAAATGTAATGACAGCGGTAGATGGAATGGCATACATAGGATTAGTAAACGATGCTTACAATTTTGATGTAACATTAGCAGGATACGAAGTATATTCAAACACTGTAACTGTTATGGACGACAACGAACTTGTTGAAGTTGTATTAATTATGACAGACATTGACGAACTAAACTCAAACCTAAGCGTATATCCTAACCCTTCAAACGGTAAGTTTACAGTATCGGTAAACGGAACTTTTACTCTACAAGTAGTTGATATTACTGGAAAAGTTATTTCTACACAAGAAATTACTAACACCGAAGATATTAACCTAAGCCAAGCAGGAGTTTATATGCTAAAACTTTCTAACAATGTAGAAACATTAAACTACAAAGTTATTGTAAAATAAATTAAGATAATTTAGATTTTTATTTAAAATAAAAATCTAAATATTTGCATCAAACTCTCCAAAATTTATTTTTTGGAGAGTTTTTTTTATATTTGCTAATTCTACTTTACGAACTTAAAAACAATTAATAATTAAATGTTTAAGCACCAAAGGTGCAATAATCAATAACCTTGTCCGTAGGGCAAGGATAGCTGAATAATAGCATTTAAGCACCAAAGGTGCGAAATAATTTATTATTAGTAAATAGATTACGCACCGTTGGTGCTTGTTTTTAACTTCGTAAAGAAGAACTAATTGAAAAATAAAAACTATTTAGATGACACAAATAACAGCAGCAGGCGATAGCCTCAAAGAAGGGAAATATAAACTACATTCCAGATTTACAGAAGTCGTAAATTTTGTTTACAACGATTATTTACTGGTAATTGCAAAAAGTATAAAATATCTATCTCCAAACACCATAATTGTAGAAAACCTCAATATAAAACAAATTGATGAAATTATTTTAGAAAACAACCAAATTAAAATATTGCCCCAAAACATAAGCATCAAAATACAAAACACAATAAGTTCCAAACTCAATTTTGAACACATAAATAAAGAAAAAACAAACTTAATTTTGCATGAATTAGAAAATAAATATATATCTTTGTTTCCCGCTAAAAGTTTGGCTTTCTTAGTAGATTCAAAAAGAAAAAAATATTTTCAAACAGCTTTTGAAAAGGCTTTTTATCAGCAAATTGCAAAAGGAGCTTCGCAAATAAACAACAATCAATTTTTAGAGGGCATAAAAAACATAAAAGGTCGTGGACTGGGACTAACTCCATCTGGCGACGATTTTGTTGCTGGAGTTTTATTTGCATTACACTTTAAAGAGCACTTGCAAAACATAGATTTAGCAAAATTAAGAAACAATGTTTTAGAAATTGCTTTGGGACGAAATATTTTTTCTAATAATTTTTTAATATTTGCACATCAAGCAAAATTCTTTTACCGATTTAAAAACTTTATAGAAAAAGCATACAGCAATCCTACAGATTTAGAACAATCATTAAATCAGCTTTTTGAAATAGGAAGCACATCAGGAGCCGATTTGCTAACAGGATTTATACTAACAATCAAACTTTAATATGCCGTAAGATAAAAAATGATATAATCTGCTAATAATTAAATACTAAAAATAAATGAAGACAATATTAATTTTAATATTAGGACTAATTTTTTCATTAAATATTTTTTCGCAAGAATATCCCAATAATGAGGACGGCGAATATCAAGATATGCTAACTCCTGCATATTATAACACTCCGCTTAGCGAAGACTACAGAACAGAGCTTAACACCTTTGTTCATTTTGCAAGACTAACTCCATTTCAAAATCCTGTAGAAAACTCATCAAGTCAAATTCCTACATATACCATCACCAGAGGTTTTGGAGAGGAACTTACCCAAAATGAAATAATATTGCAACATCACCCAGCAATAGATTTACATTTTGAAAACAATCAGGCAGATATAGAAATGTTTGCATCAATGGACGGATATATACAAACTTATGAAGATGCTCCAAAATATAGAGACTATTTGTCAATTACAAAAGATGTAGAAGACAACGAAGGAAACATACTCGGAAAAATTGTAGTTATTTATGCTCACATAGATTTAGAACTGGATATTGCAAACGGACTTTTAATGGAAGGACAATACGTAAATAAAGGCGACTTAGTTTCAAATCACCTGTATTCACAAACCGTTGGAGGTCCACACTTACACTACGAAATAAGATACTATAAAACATCTGATGTAGGAAACGAAGAGTTTTACGGCTGGGCAGGAGGAAATACTGCCTATACAGAGCCATCAGCAGGTATTTGGGAATATGGGGCATGGGACCCTAATTTTGGATATGGATTTGCAGACCCAGAAAACTACTTAAACTATTCTCCAATAAACATAAAATTGATTGATAATGAGTGTTATATGTCAATATATCCAAATCCTGTTAGTCATTATTTAGAATTAAACACTAATTACGAAAAAAAAATAAATATAAAAATATTTGACATTACAGGTAAAACTCTATTAGAACAAGATACTTATAAAAATACAAAAATTAATATTCAAAATTTTGAAAAAGGTATCTTTATTGTTCAAATAAAAACACAAAAAAAAGTAACAAACTTTAAAATTATAAAAAACCAATAAACCAAAAAACCAATAAACCAAAAAACCAAAAAACCAATAAACTAATAAACCAAAAAACCAATAAACTAATAAACCAATATATATAATGATAACAAAAGGAATTACAAAACAAGGAAAGTATTACGATTCAGTTAGTTTAATGATTATTTCTAACGAAATAAATAAACTTAGCGGAGTAATAGATTCATCAATAGTGATGGGAACGCACGAAAATATTTCAATCCTAAAAGCAGCAGATTTATACATCAGCGATTTTGATGAAGTAGATGATACAGATTTGCTAATCAGCATGAAAGTAGAAAAAGAAGCAGACTTTGATAACGCTCTCGTAAAATTAGACGAGCTTTTTGAAGAACTTAGCAACAAGTCCGACGACGACAGTGATTTTGCTCCCAAAAGTATTGAAAATGCTATAAAACAAATGCCTGATGCAAACTTATCGCTAATATCTATTGCAGGAAAATACGCAGTTGCAGAAGCATGGAAAGCTCTCAAAAGCGGTTTACATGTTATGCTTTTTTCCGACAATATTTCTATTGAAGACGAAAACAAAATGAAGGCTTATGGTCTTGAAAACGACCTACTTGTAATGGGACCAGACTGCGGAACTGCTATTATTAATGGAGTTCCTTTGGCTTTTTCAAATGTTGTAAACAGAGGCGATATTGGAATAGTTGCAGCATCGGGAACTGGTTTGCAAGAAGTTAGTTCAATAATTTCTAACCAAGGAGCAGGAATTTCGCAAGCACTCGGAACTGGTGGACGAGATGTAAAAGAACAAATTGGTGGAAAAATGTTCCTTCGCTCAATGCAAGCACTTGCACAAGACGATGATACTAAAATAATTGTGCTTGTTTCAAAACCTCCACACCAATCGGTGCAAGCAAAAATTGCCGACGAAATAAAAAACATCAACAAACCTGTTGTGAGTATATTAATAGGTGGCGACCCAAAAGTTTTGGTAGAAGCAGGAGCTTATGCTGCAAACACTTTGGAAGAGGCTGCACTTATGGCAGTTAAACTATCAAAAGGCGAAGATATTAAATCTTTTTCAGTAGAAAATAATTTTTCTGAAATAGTAGAAAAAGAAACAGCAAACAAAACTCCCGAACAAAAATATGTTCGTGGACTTTACAGCGGTGGCACGCTTTGCGACGAAACTCAACTTCTTTTTAAAGATAAAATTGGATACGCATACAGCAACACTCCTCTCACCAGCGAATTTTTGATGAAGGACGTTTGGAAAAGCACCGAAAACATCGTAATTGATTTAGGCGACGACGAATTTACCGCAGGCAGACCTCACCCAATGATAGATTTTTCTTTAAGAAATAAAAGAATTATTCAAGAATCTACCGACCCACAAGTGGCTGTTATTCTGCTTGATGTAGTGCTTGGATACGGAGCAAATATGCAACCAGCACAAGAGCTTGCTCCTATTTTTAAACAAGCATTAGAAAATAATCCAAAAATCACAATAATTGCCACAATTACAGGAACTTCTGGCGACCCACAAAACAAAGAACAAGTTGAGCAAGAACTCCAAAATGCAGGAGCAATTATCATGCAATCAAACGCTTCGGCAGCAAAACTAACAATGGAAATTATCGCAAAATTGAATAAATAGTCTTTTAAAAGAAAAAAAATAAATATAAAAGCAACTGTTGTATATTTTGCAACAGTTCAAAGTTAGAGAAAAAGATTAGTGATTAGAAAAAATGTTTTTTTTATATTGACGAATTTTAGTTGAATAAAATTAAAACGTGCTACACAGTTTTTAAATAATTTTAATTACCGAGAAATACTTGGTTGATATAAAACAAAATGATTAAAAACAAAATATTTATTATTATAATTATTTTAATATCAATAATAAGTTCTTTTTCGCAACAATGTTTATATGATGCAGCTAAATATGGAGATTTATTAAAGTTAAAAGAGTTAGAAAATGAAGGAATAAATTTATTACATGTAGAAACACATCCTACAAGCGATTTTGCTATTAGACAAAGTGCAATTAAAGAAGCATCTAACAATAATCAGGATAGTGTTTTAATGTATTTAATTGATTACGGTTTAAGAAATGGAAAAACTGAAACTTGGCTTGATACAATGTTGTCAATAGGAGTAAATAGCGATACCAATATCGTTTTATTCACATTTTTGATAAATAAAGGAGCAAATCCTTTTGCCAATTGTTACAGTGAATATTCTATTATATATAAAGCTATACGTATAGGAAATCTATCTATTATCAAATTTTTAGTTGAAGAATTTAATGCGACAATAACTCAAAAAGAAATACATAATGCATTTTATTATCAGAGAAAAAATATATTAGAATATTTAAAAAATGATTTGAAAATTCTAATTAAAGAACCTAAGAATCGAACTTATTTACGTTCGTATAACAATTGGGATTGGGATTTTAAAAAATATGCTATTGATAGTTTTAGCTGTGATGTAAATAAAATATGTGCTTATGGAGAACCAAGTGGACTTATTATGACTCCATTAATGATTGCTGCTGAGGATTGTGATACAATTATTATTGAGTATTTATTAACAAAAGGAGCGAATTTAGATTTTTGTAATTCAGCAAATAGAACAGCAATAGATTATGCAAATTGCGAGGAGGTAGAAAATTATTTAGAAGCAAGAGGGCTTGAACGAAATATTGACTATTGTTCTAAAATAATAAAAGAAATTGTTGCAAACAATGTAAATGGAGTAAAACAAATTTTAGAATTAGGATTTGATATAAATTCAATATGTTTAAGGTCGAGTTCAAACCCAAATTTTTATATTGATGCTGCCAGATCTTTAGAAATGCTAAAATTGTTGATAAATGCAGGTATTATAATTCAAGAAGGTAACCATGTTAGAACACCACTATGCCAAGCTATTAATAATGGAAGAGGCTTGAAATATATACAATACCTTGTAGATAGTTTAGGGTTTGATGTAAATGAAGTTAAAGGAACTGATAAAACACCACCACTTCTTCGTGCAATTTATAGTAGGGGCTATAACTATAACCCAGATGCTATTATTTCATATTTAATTGAAAAAGGTGCTGATGTAAATGCAGTGTCGTATGATGGAATTTCTCTTTTTTATTCCACGTGCCAAGTTTGCGATGAAACAACTGCAAGAAAGTTAATTGAAAACGGGGCAATTGTAGATAAAAATCCATTTGATTATATAGCAAAATGTGATTTGTCTTTTTTTAAATTTATTTCTACATTAAACTATGAATTTGACACATTAAGTTTATTTCATGACTATATTTTGAATAAGAACTTTGAAATGATTGATTATTTAATTGATAGTCTTAATGTTAAGTATAATCCTAATGATACAACTATTATGGATATACATCTTGATGATAATACATTAACTTATTTTTTAAAAATGGGCTTGAATATCAATGTAGCAAAAAACAATGGAAAAAACCTTTTAATGAAGGCAGTAGAATGTAATAATAATAAAATGGTATATAGATTAGTAAATGAAGGAATTAACATTTTTGCGGTAGATAATGAAAATAATACGGCTATTGATTATTTAAGTTATGATTATTATAATTCTTCTGAGTATAGACTTATAAAAATTTATTTACAAGGTAAAGGATTGAAATCAAAAGATAATTCTTGTGATTGAAAAAGATATTTTTTAATAATTCAATTATATCTAAATGAAATAAATTGAAATTTAACTAAAAGAAAAATAACAATTTAACAATTTAACAATATAATAATATGTCATTAAACAATTTATTTAAAAAAGAACTAAAAGTCGTAAATACGGGCTTGAGTTCTTTTAAAGAAAATTTAGAAAACGAAGGAACAGACTCTGTTCAAGTAGATTGGAAACCACCAGTTGATATTGACCCAAAAATTTGGGAAGTAATAAATGCAAAAAAAGATGTGATTGAAGAAGCAAATCAAAAAGCATTGGAAATTGTTTTGAACGGAAAACCAAACTTGGTAGGAATGGATTTAGCCAAAAATGTTATTCCGGGAATGAAACAAAATTTGATACTTCATTCAGGACCTCCAATTAGCTGGGAACGAATGAGCGGACCTACAAGAGGAGCAGTTATTGGGGCATTAATTTACGAAGGAATGGCTGCCAATCCAGAAGAAGCCGAAAAACTTGCAGCATCGGGAGAAATAGAATATGCACCATGCCACGAACATTCAACAGTTGGACCAATGGCAGGAATTGTATCTGCCTCAATGCCAGTATTTATTGTTAAAAACGAAAAATACGGAAATGTAGCATATTGCACTCAAAACGAAGGACTTGGAAAAGTTTTACGTTACGGAGCTTTTGGCGACGACGTTATTGTAAGATTAAAATGGATGGACGACGTTATGTATCCAATTCTAAAGAAGGCTATTGAAAGTTTGGGCAAAATAGACCTCAAAAATCTTATTGCACAAGCACTTCACATGGGAGATGAAGTTCATAACCGAAATAGAGCAGGCACATCGTTGTTTTACAGAGCAATAGCACCAGCTATTATCAAAACTTCTGACGACAAACAAAATATGGCAGATGTTCTTGATTTTATAAATGGAAACGACCATTTTTTCTTAAATCTCTCTATGCCAGCAGCAAAAGCGACTCTTGATGCAGCTATGAATATTCCTAACAGCTCAATGGTGCTTGCACTTTCCAGAAATGGAACTGATTTTGGTATCCGACTTGCAGGAACAGGCGAGCAATGGTTTGTAGGCGAGGCACTTGTGCCAGATGCACTATATTTTCCCGGCTTCACAAAAGAAGATGCTAACCCTGATATTGGCGATAGTGCTATTACCGAGACTGTTGGACTTGGAGGTTTTGCTATTGCAGCTTCGCCGGCAATCGTTCAATTTGTTGGAGGAACTGCAAAAGATGCGTTAAATTATACTCTTACAATGTATGAGATTTCTGTTGGAGAAAACAATGTTTATCAAATTCCTTATCTTAATTTTAGAGGAACTCCCACAGGTATTGATGTGAGAAAGGTTATAGAAAAAAATCTTACTCCATTTATTGATACTGGCGTGGCTCACAAAAATCCGGGTGTTGGACAAGTTGGTGCGGGAGTGCTTTCAGCTCCAATAACTCCTTTTAAAGAAGCGATTAAAGGATTTGCAGAGAGTTTAAAATAAAAATAAAAACGGAATTTAGTCTAAATTTAGATTAAATTCCGCTTTTTGTTGGAGGACGAGACACTATCTTGTAAAGAGTGTTAGTCTTTTTAGATACTTACCAACCAATATACTGTTGTCTGTTTACAGTTTTATTCCCACTAAAGTTATATCATCACGTTGCTCTGTTCCTCTCATCCAGTTTTCAATTTCGGAGTTGAGGATTTGGTGCTGTGTTTCTAAGTCTTTTGTGTGTATATTTTCTAACAGAGTCGTTAGCTTTCCTGTTCCGTATTTTTTTCTGTCAGAGTTGTTTTGGTCTATAAAGCCATCAGAACTTAAATAAATTATGCTTTCTTTTTCTAAAA
>Ga0193956_1000220_pt1 | contig 27515 bp, 22 predicted proteins | sample BB_7_MG_FD_140358 | JGI IMG/M metagenome (GOLD analysis project Ga0193956, IMG submission 140358) | Microbial mat bacterial communities from the Broadkill River, Lewes, Delaware, United States - BB_7_MG | ecosystem: Environmental > Aquatic > Freshwater > River > Microbial mats | place: USA...
AAAATTTAAAAATAAATTTAATTAATAATTTGTTTAATAAAAATCTCGGCAAAAAAGTAAAATTAAAAAATTAATTAAAAAATATTTCCTTTTTTTTTTTTTTTTTTTAATTTTGTAGCTTGTTTTATAGTTGTTTGTTATTAATTACACAAAGAATTGTAAAGTGTTCATTAATATTAGTATAACTAACAATAAATTATAAGAACAATTCAAAAAAAAGTATGCTAACAAATCTAATAATTGTTTCCTTTGCCTTATTGTTTTCTGCCTTTTTCTCTGGCATGGAAATAGCTTTTATCTCATCAGATAAACTTAGAATAGAGATAGATAAGCAACAAGGCAAGTTTTCTTCCAAAATTATTTCCAAATTTATAAACAATCAAGGACGGTATATTGCAACTATGCTTGTGGGCAATAATATTGCTCTTGTGGTGTATGGGCTTGTTATGGCAATTATCTTAGAGCCTCATATACTGAAACTTGTAAACAATTCAAATATTTGGACACTTGTTATTCAAACAATATTATCTACTTTACTAATTTTATTTGCGGCAGAGTTTGTGCCTAAAACTGTTTTTAAAATAAATTCTAATTTTTCACTAAATTTTTTTTCAATCCCAGTATTCTTATTTTACATAATATTTTACCCTCTTACAAGTATAACAATGTCTATATCAGGCTTTTTTATTAAATATATTGTTAAAAAAAACAATTCGGAAGATAGCCAGCAAAAAGTTTTTGGAAAAATAGACCTAACAAATTTTTTAAATCAAGCAAACAAACACATACAACCAAACGACGATATAGAAGAAGAATTAAAAATAATTCAAAATGTTCTTGATTTTAGCAAAGTTAAACTAAGAGAATGTATAGTGCCTCGCAACGAAATAAAAGCCGTTTCAATAACATCAAGTATAGAAACGATAAAACAAAAAATGCTGGAAACAGGATTTTCTAAAATTCTAATTTACACCGACACCATAGATAATATTGTAGGATATGTGCATTCTTTTGACCTTTTTAAAATGCCCAAAACCATAAAACCAATTATGGTAAAAATACCAATAGTGCCAGAAACAATGACCGCCAAAAAACTTTTTGACATTCTAAGCAAACAAAACAAAAGCATAGCATTAGTAGTAGATGAATACGGTGGAACAGCCGGAATTGTTACAGTAGAAGACATATTAGAAGAAATATTTGGCGAAATAGAAGACGAACACGACTCCAACGAAATGCAAGAAAAACAAATTTCAGAAAATAAATATATATTCTCCGGAAGATTAGAAATAAATTATTTGAACGAAAAATACAATTTAGAAATACCAACATCAGAAGAGTTTACAACCATAGCAGGCTTTATACTAAACTCTCACGAAACAATTCCAGAAAAAGACGAAGTAATTATTATTAATAATTATAAAATAAAAATATTAGAAGTAAACACACCAAGAATAGATTTAATCAGTTTTAAAGTTGAAATTTAACAACAATTTGAATCCTAACACCTTTTATGATAAATTGCTGATTATTAACAATAAAAAAGAAAATATAAATTAAATAACTAAAAAAATCAAACAAACTATTTTCAAAAAATGTTTATTTATTTTTTATTAAAAAAAAATATATCTACATTTGCAAACTAATAAAAAACACTGTTAAATAGTTAATAAAGTTAAAAGTAAGACAAAAATTTCAAAAACTTTTAACCACTCAACAACAAATTAAAAACAAAAACAACGAAGATGGCAGACAGACGTGATAGCAAAAAAAACGAACTTTTTTCTACATCAGTAAAAGCAGGTAAAAGAACCTATTTTTTTGACGTAAAACTAACTCGTGGCAACGACTATTTTTTAACAATCTCGGAACGTAAAAAAGTATTTAATAAAGACAACGGCAAATTTCAAGTAGAAAAACACCGCATTTTTCTATACCAAGAAGACTTTGAAGGCTTTATAAATGCACTCAACGACACCCTCGGATACATCAATAATCACGAAGTAGAAACAGATGAAATAGAAGAAGCAGACGACACCGAAGTTGAAAACATAAAAGAAATTGACGAAGAATAGTTAGTTATTTATTGCTGTTTTGTTATTTAATAAATCAGCAAAATAATAACCAACAAACATAATTTTATGAAAAAAATATTTTTCGCTTCCGATTTTCATCTTGGAATACCAAACTACGAAATAAGCCTGCAAAGAGAACGCTTACTCGTTAGTTGGTTAGATGAAATAAAAAACGAAGCAGAAGAAATTTTTTTGATGGGAGATATTTTTGACTTTTGGCACGAATGGAAACGTGTTATACCAAAAGGATTTACCCGATTCTTCGGAAAACTTGCCGAACTGTCAGACAATGGCGTGAAAATACATTATATTACTGGAAATCACGATATTTGGGTTTATAACTATTTCCAAAAAGAACTCGGCATAGAAGTCCATCACAATCCAATAGAGCGAACTTTTGGTAACAAAAAATTCTATTTAGCACACGGAGACGGGCTTGGGCCAGACGACAAATTCTATAAAATTTTAAAAAAAATATTTACAAACAAATTTCTTCAATGGTGTTTTGCAACACTTATTCACCCTAACATTTCAGTAAAATTAGCAAAATATTTTTCCGAAAAAAGAAACGGATATTATAAAAATCCCGTTTTTAGAGAAGAAGAAGAATGGTTAATTATTCACTCGCGAGAATTGTTAAAAACTCAGAATTACAATTTTTTTATCTACGGACACCGTCATATACCTATAAAAAAGCAACTTAATAAATCTGCAACATACATAGGACTTGGAGACTGGCTAAAAAATAACACCTATGCCGTTTTTAACGGGAAAGAAATATCAATAGTTCGCTACTCTACCACAAACAATCCTAATTGAATGACAATACCCCCCTTAAATAATTAAAAAACAAATTTTAAAATAGCTAATATTAAAAAACTAAACCAATATTTTAACATCTTTTCTATAAAAAAAACTTTTTTTTAGAACTATCAATTTCATAAAAGACTTTCAAAACACTAAAAATAAAATAAATAACAAAAATAATAAAAAAAATAACTAATATTTTGCATATTAAATAAATATAATTACTTTTGCAATCTGAAAAGGAAAAAGGGGGACGGTATAAAGTCCCCTATTTTATTGTTTTTTTGCGAGCAAATTCCTATAATAAGAACATATACAGATGATTACAAAAGAAGACATAAAAAACAAGTTAGAAGAAATACTAAAAGATAGTCCAATTTTTATTGTTGAACTGAAAAATAATAACAACAAAATTATTATTCACTTAGACACCAATGAAGGCATAAAACTAAAAGAATGCTCGGCAGTAAATAGAAGTTTAAACGAAGCGTTTGGAGAAGCAATGGACGATATAACTCTTGAAGTCTCCTCTCCCGGGTTGTCGTCGGCATTTAAAGTTTTTGAACAATATTCTAAAAATATAGGTAATGACATTCAAATAATTGAAAATGACGGAGTTCAACACCTTGGCAAATTATTATCAGCTAACAAACAAAATTTAGAATTGGAACTTAAAAACAAAGAAAAAACAATAGAAAAAATAGAATTTTCAAATATAAAAAGAACAACACTTGTGTTTTAAATTAATTTTGAAATTTAAAATTTTTAATACAACAAGCATCAAATTTCAAAACATCAAAACTAAAAAAAATGAATAGCTTAAACCTGATAGATACGTTTTCGGAATTTAAAGAACTAAAAAACATAGATAAAGTAACCATGATGGGAATTATGGAAGACGTATTTAGAAGTTCTTTGATAAAGATATTTGGTAGCGACGATAATTTTGACCTAATAATAAATATTGATAAAGGCGATTTTGAAATATGGCGAAACAGAATAGTTGTTTCCGACGAAGATTTTGAAGACCCAAACACAGAAATACCACTAAGCGAAGTTAGAAAAAAAGGAGAAGAATACGAAGATTATGAAGTAGGAGAAGACTTTACAGACGAAGTTAAATTTGTTGATTTTGGAAGAAGAGCAATTCTATCTGTAAGACAAAACCTTACATCAAAAATTCTTCAATTAGAAAAAGATAGCCTTTTTGAAGAATACAAAGAACGAGTAGGACAGCTTGTTACCGGAGACGTTTACCAATCATGGAAAAAAGAAACTCTTGTGCTTGATGACGAGGAAAACGAATTAATATTACCAAGAACAGAACAAATACCATCAGACAGATTTCGCAAAGGAGATGTTTTAAGAGCTGTTGTTTCAAAAGTTGAAATGCGAAACAATACTCCACGGATAATTTTATCCAGAACCTCACCTCTATTTTTAGAAAGACTTTTTGAACTTGAAGTTCCTGAAATATTTGACGGACTAATAGTTATAAAAAAAATAGTAAGACGACCAGGCGAAAGAGCAAAAGTAGCCGTAGAATCATTTGACGAAAGAATAGACCCAGTAGGAGCTTGCGTAGGAATGAAAGGAGCAAGAATCCACGGAATTGTTAGAGAACTTAGAAATGAAAACATTGACGTAATAAATTACACCGAAAACACCCAGCTTTTTATTCAGCGAGCATTAAGCCCAGCAAGAGTAAGCTCAATAAAAATACTTGAAGACCTGAAAAAAGCAGAAGTATATCTACTGCCAGATGAGGTTTCAAAAGCAATTGGGAAAAATGGACTAAATATAAAATTAGCCACAGAACTAACCGGATACGAAATAGATGTATTTAGAGAAGTAGAAGAAGGCGAAGAAGATGTTGATATAGACCAATTCTCTGACGAAATAGAAGAATGGGTTATTGAAGAACTCAAAAGAGTTGGTTGTGATACCGCAAAAAGTGTTCTACAATTATCAATAGAAGAATTAGAAAAACTAACAGACTTAGAATACGAAACAATAGAATATGTAATTCAAGTTATTAACACAGAATTTGAAAAAAGTTAAAAGTCTATAAATTAAACAGGAATAAAGCAATTATTGCTTTTATGCAGATTAATAAAAACTTTTAATTAATATACTGCTCCATTAAAGATTACCTAAATTCATAGCGAATAAATTTTATGAAACAAAAAACAAGTATAAAAAGATTAAGTAAAGTAGCAAGAGAATTTAATGTTGGAATATCAACAATTATAGACTTTTTGCAATCAGAAGGATACAAAGATCAATTTAATCCTAATACTAAGATTTTAGATGAGCAGTACAACCTATTGTTAAAAAAATACGGTAAGGAAAGAGATTTGAAAAAAGAACAAGAAGAAGCAAGAAAATTAGAAGAGCAAAGAAAAGAAGAAGCTCAAAAGAAAAAAGAAGAAGAAAAATTAAATAAAAAGAAAAAAAAGGAAGAAGAAGAAAATAAAAGATTAGAAGAAGAAGCCCTAAAAGAAAAAGAAATAAAAAAACAAAAATTAGAAGAAAAACAAAACGAAGAAATTGAAACGAAAAAAAATAAAGAAACTAAAGAAAAACAAGAATTTAAAATATTAGGGAAAATTGATTTAGACGAAATAAACAAAACCCCTAAAAAGAAAAAAAAGAAGAAAAAAGAAATAAATACAGTTATTGAAGTAAAAACAAAAAAGGTTAGAAAAACAAAAGTAGAAAAAAACGAAGATAAAATAGAAACAAAGAAAGAAGAAGAAGTAAAAGAAATTGTTGAACAAGAAAAAAATATTCAAATAAAAGAAGTAAAAAAAGAACTCAATATTGAAAAAACAGAGCCAATAAAAGAAGACAAAACAACCAAATTAGAAGATAAGAAAGAACCTGAAAATGATACCGAAATAAAAAAAGAAGAAAATATAATCAAAGACGAAATAAAAGTTGTTGGAAAAATAGACCTAACTTCATTAAACCAAAGAACAAGACCTGTTAGAAAAACAAAAAAAGAAAAAGAAGAAGCCAGAAAGAAAAAAGAAAAAGGAAAAGGTTTAAAAGTAAAACAAGTATCAATAGAAAAAGGAGACGCAAACAAAAAAAGAAAAAGAAAAAAAGTAGAAAAAGTTAATATTAGCAATGTAAAAGCAGGAACTTACAAAAAAAGAACTACAACAACCTCAAATTTTAATAGTAAAGGAAAGAAAAAAAATACCGTCCCAGACCAACAAGACATTGATAGACAAGTAAAAGAAACATTAGCAAAATTAGAAAAAAAACAAAAAAACAAAGCTGTAAAATACAGAAAAACAAAAAGAGACGAGCATAAAAGTATAAGAGAAAAAGAACGGGAAAAATTAATACAAGATGAAAAACAAATTCAAATTACAGAATTTGTAACAGTCAACGAATTGTCTAACATGATGGACGTACATGTAAACGAAGTTATAGGTATTTGCATGGACTTGAACATCCCCGTAGCCATAAACACTCGCTTAGATGCCGAAACAATATCAATTCTTGCAGAAGAATTTGGATATACCGTAGATTTTATCTCTACAAAAACCGAAGAAGAAGAACTCTTCAACATGGAAGAAGACGAAGAAAATATGATTTCACGACCTCCTATTATTACAGTTATGGGACACGTAGATCATGGAAAAACCTCTCTACTTGACTATATTAGAGACGCAAATGTTATCGCAGGAGAAGCAGGAGGAATAACACAACATATTGGAGCATACCATGTTACTATAAAAACTGGCGAAAAAATAACATTCTTAGACACTCCCGGACACGAAGCATTTACTGCAATGAGAGCACGAGGAGCAAAAGTAACAGACATCGTTATTATAATAATTGCTGCCGACGACGACATTATGCCACAAACAATTGAAGCAATAGACCATGCCAAAGCAGCAAACGTTCCTATAGTATTTGCTATCAATAAAGTAGATAAAGAGAATGCAAATGTGGAAAAAATAAAAAGAGAACTTGCAGACCGTAATCTCCTTATAGAAGAATGGGGAGGAAAATACGGCTGTGTAGAAATTTCTGCAAAATTTGGTAAAAATGTAGATGAACTACTTGAAAGAGTTGTTCTTGAAGCAGAAATGTTAGAACTTAAAGCAAACCCTGATAGAAATGCAATTGGAACAGTAGTAGAATCAACATTAGACAAAGGAAGAGGCTTTGTTTCAACACTTTTACTAAAAACAGGAACTCTAAAAGTAGGAGACTTTATCCTTGTTGGACAATTTACAGGAAAAGTAAAAGCAATGTTCAACGAAAGAGGCAAAAAAATAAAAAGTGCAGGACCATCGCAACCAGCATTAGTTTTAGGACTCAACGGTGCACCAGAAGCAGGAGACCCATTTATTGTTATGGATAGCGAAAAAGATGCAAAAAATAAAGCAAACTATAGACAACAACTACAAAGAGAAATAGCATTCAGATCTAAAAAACTACTAACATTAGACGAAATAGGACGAAGACTACAAGTAGGTGATTTTAAAGAACTTAATGTAGTGATAAAAGGAGACGTTATCGGCTCAATAGAAGCACTTGACGATTCTATAAGCAAACTAACAACAGAAGAAATACAAGTAAACATTATACACAAAGCAGTAGGACAAATTACCGACAACGATGTAATGCTTGCAGTTGCATCAAACGCAATTATTATCGGATTCAACGTAAGACCAATAGCATCGGCACGTAAAATAGCAGAAAGAGAAAAAATAGAAATAAGACCATATTCTATTATCTTTAAAGTTATTAGCGACATAAAAGACGCAATGGAAGGAATGCTTAGTGCCGAAATTAGAGAAGAAATAGTAGGAACTGCAGAAATACTTAAAATATTCAAAATTACAGGAGTAGGAACAATCGCAGGTTGTATGGTTACAGAAGGAAAAATAGCACGAACATCTAAAGTTAAACTAATTAGAGACGGAATTGTAAAATACACTGGAAACCTCGGCTCGCTACAAAGATACAAAGACGAAGCTAAAGAAGTTTATACCGGACAAGAATGTGGTTTAAATATAGAAAACTACAACGACATAAGAGGAGGAGATATTATTGAAGCATTTACAGAAACTGAAGTAAAAAGAACTCTTTAAAAAAAATAAAATATAAATTATAAAAATCCCAAACTATAAAAATTTGGGATTTTTTTTAATCAAATATCTAAAAAATTTAAAAATAATATTGAAAATAAACAAATTATGAATAAAATTGCATTAATAACAGGAGCTACTTCTGGAATAGGAAAAGCAACAGCTATAATATTAGCTAAAAATAATTATAATTTAATTATTACAGGAAGACGATTAGAAAAATTAAATGAATTATCAAAAAACATACAAAAAGAATATAAAGTTGATGTTCAAATATTAAATTTTGATATTAGAAATAATGAAGAAACTAAAACATCATTTAACTCATTACCAGAAAATTACAAAAAAATAGACGTGCTTATTAATAATGCAGGTTTAGCATCTGGGCTTAGCAACATTCAAAATGGAGACATAGACGATTGGGAAAAAATGATTGACACTAATGTAAAAGGTCTTCTATACATCTCTCGTTTAGTAATGCCAATAATGACCGAGCAAAAAAAAGGACACATCATAAATATAAGCTCAATAGCAGGAAAAGAAACCTATGCCAAAGGCAATGTATATTGTGCAACCAAACACGCAGTGGAAGCAATAACCAAAGCAATGAGAATAGACATGCTACCTTTTGGAATAAAAGTAACATCAATAAGTCCGGGAATGGTTGACACAGAGTTCTCTACAGTCCGTTTTCACGGAGATAAAGAAAAAGCAGACAAAGTTTACGAAAACCTAACTCCATTATACGCCAACGACATTGCAGAAGCAATAGAATTTGTTGTTACAAGACCAAAACACGTGAATATCAACGATATGCTAATAATGCCTACAGCACAAGCAAATAGTTACACAGTTCACAAATAAAAAATAATATTAATGAAGATAAGATAACTTATCTTGTCTTCATTTTTTTCTTTTTAGCTGCAGGAAACAATACATTATTGAGTATCAAACGATAGCCAGCCGAATTTGGGTGAAGTTTCAATTCTGTTTTTGGGTCGCCAACAAAATGCCTATAATCTGCCGGGTCGTGTCCACCGTAGAAAGTCCAAGTTCCATTTCCAAGCTCTCCATGAATATATCTTGCCTCGCCATTAGACTTTAATTCTCCTAAAATAAGCACATTAGATTTAATAAATTGTTTTTTATAAGAAGTAGTTTGTCCCATAAAAGCTTTAACAATACTTGTATGATTTTGGCAAAGCATAGTTGGCACGGGATCCCATTTTGCCGAAAAATCAAACAAAGTAAAATAATCTTTATCCTCCGAAATTCTTCTTCTATTTCCCGTATCAATATTAGAAAATTCGTATTCTGCAGGATTTCTAACTAATGTAAAATCTTTAAAAGCCAGTGTTTTACTATAATCCAATTTGTTCTGAGCATCTGGGTCGGCTGCATCTCCATCAAACATAGGTCCACAAATATCTACTCCCTCGGCAGCAAGTGCAATATCAAAACTGTCTGTTGCAGAACACATTGCAAACAAAAATCCACCACTAAAAACATACTGCTTAATAGTTTTAGCTACAAATAATTTCAAAAGCGAAACCTTAGCAAATCCCAACTTTGACGCAGATTTTTCCATTTCCGAAACCTGATTTTTATACCAAGTAGCATTTTTATAAGAACCCCAAAACTTTCCATATTGCCCTGTAAAATCCTCATGGTGAAGATGTAACCAATCATATTTAGACAAATCTCCATTCACAATTTCCTCATCATAAATTAAATCATAAGGAATTTCGGCATAAGTAAGCACCATCATAACAGCATCGTCCCAAGGCTGATAAGTTTTGGGAGCATAAACTGCAATTTTAGGAGCCTTCTCCAAACGAATCCTGTCCATATTCACATCAGCCTGAGCTATTTGATTAAATATTGAATTGGCTTTTGCGTCTGCAATCACCTCGTAGCTTACGCCTCTCACAATACATTTTTTTTCAATATCTCGGCTATATTCGGTAATAAAGCTACCTCCTCGGTAATTTAACAACCAGCTTGCTTCTAAGCCATTTTGTAAAACCCAATATGTTATACCATAAGCCTTTAAGTGGTCAGACTGGCTGTCGTCCATAGGTATTAATATCTGATTGGCGAAAGTTAATTTTATTATTAAAATAAAAAATAATAGTGAAATAGTTTTTTTCATGATAAAGATTTTTAGTTTTTACAAAGATACGATTTTTTATTTCTTTTTTACAAAAAAAATCTATCTTTTGAAATATGAACACAAAATCTAATTTTTTATTTTATCTTTGCAAGTCATTTTAACAAATTGCACATTTTAAATTTCAATAAAATATTTTTTGTATTTATTATTTAAAAAAAATAAATTTGCAAATATAATAAGAAACATAATGCAACAACAGAATAAAACCGACCTATCAAAATACGATAACAGCTCTTATAATCCGGGTAAAAATATGATTGTAAGAATTTTATGGTATTATACAAATTTAATGTTTTTCAAAAATCCATTTAATACTTTAAACTTTACAAAAGTTTTTTTACTGAAATTATTTGGAGCAAAAGTTGGGCAAGGAGTTGTAATAAAGCCATCTGTAAATATAAAATACCCTTGGCGATTAAAAATAGGCAACCACGTTTGGATTGGCGAAAATGCTTGGATAGATAATTTAGCAAATGTAGAAATTGGAGATAATAGCTGTATTTCGCAAGGGGCAATGTTGCTCACAGGTAGCCATGATTATTCTAAAACAACTTTTGATGTAATTACAGGAGAAATTATTTTAGAAGACGGTGTTTGGATAGGAGCAAAAAGTATTGTTTATCCAGATATTACGTGCAAATCGCACTCACTTTTGGGAGTAAACTCTGTTGCAACAAAAAACTTAGACCCATATTTTATTTATCACGGAAATCCAGCTGTTAAAATATCAAAACGAATTATAAAATGAAACTGTAAATAAGAGCTTTCTTTATTTTAAAACAATAGCTAAGACAACCTCACAATTCACAATAAAAATATTAGATGAATAAATTAGAGAAATTATATTACGATGCCCTTTTAATCCGCCAAGTAGAAAATAAGTTTCTACAACTATTTTCGGAAGGCAAACTAAACGGCACTGTCCATACCTCTGTTGGACAAGAATTTTCTGCAATTGCATTTGCTGGGCAGTTGAAAAAAACAGATTTTATATTTTCAAATCATCGCTGTCACGGACATTATATTTCATTTACAGAAGATATTAGAGGTTTATTAGCAGAATTAATGGGCAAAGAACAAGGCACTTGCGGAGGTGTTGGCAGTAGTCAGCATTTATGTGAGGGTAACTTTTTCTCAAATGGTATTCAAGGAGGAATTGTGCCAGTTGCAGCTGGCTTTGCACTTGCTAATAAATTGAAAAAAAATGATAATATTGGGATTGTTTTTATTGGAGATGGAACACTTGGAGAAGGTGTACTTTATGAAACAATGAATATTATTTCCAAATGGGAAATTCCACTTATGATTGTTTGTGAAAATAATTTTTATGCACAATCTACTCATCAATCTATAAATTTAGCAGGAGATATTTTACATAGAGCTGAATCATTTGGAATAAAAACATTTAAATCTGAAACATGGGAAGTGGACGACTTAATACAAAAGGCTGAAGAATCTATCAATTTTGTTAGAAATAATAAAAAACCAGCGTTTCATCTTGTAAATACTTATAGACTTAATGCCCATTCAAAAGGAGACGATGATAGAGAACAATCCGAAATTAATAAATATCAAGAAATTGACCCAATAAATGTTTTTTCAAAAAACAATCCAGAATTATTTAATAATTATTTAAAGGAAATAAATCAAAAAATAAATCAAATTGTTGAAAATTTAGAAAGACTTCCAGAATTAAATATTAATAATTATTATACAAAAAATATAGAACAAAAAGACTACGAATGGACTAATTTAGAGGAAATAAACAAACGGCAAGTTCAATTATTGAACGAGTTTTTTAAGGAAAAAATGAGCCAAGATAAAACATTGGTTTTTATTGGTGAAGATATTTTAAGTCCTTATGGTGGAGCGTTTAAGGTTGCAAAAGATTTATCTTTTAAATTTCCCAAAAATGTATTTTCAACTCCAATTAGTGAGGCGGCAATTACAGGAATTGGCAACGGATTGGCACTCGCAGGCATGAAACCTTTTGTGGAAATTATGTTTGGCGATTTTATAACACTTGCATTAGACCAAATAATAAATCATGCCTCCAAGTTTTACCACATGTATAACAAGCAAGTTGCTTGCCCTGTTGTAATTAGAACTCCAATGGGAGGAGGGCGAGGATATGGTCCTACGCATTCGCAAACTTTGGATAAATTACTAATAGGCATTGACAATGTTACTACTATTGCATTAAATACTCTCACAAATCCAAAGGAAATTTACAACTCTATTTACACAGAAAAACACCCCATAATAGTTATTGAAAATAAAATTGATTACGGAAAAAAAATAAATAAAAATAAAATAGAAAATTATAAATTTTTAAAATCTTCACATAAATATCCCATAATTAGAGTTTTTCCTATCATTTCTGAGCCTACTGCTACAATAGTAACTTATGGAGAAATGGCAAATATTGTGTTGAATAGTATAAAAAATATTTTTATAGAGACCGAATTAAAACCAGAAATATTAATTTTATCAAAAATAAGTCCTATTGATTACCTACCAATTATTGAATCGGTAAATAAAACAGGATATTTGTATGTAGTAGAAGAAGGCAGCACCACGGGAGGTATTGGAAGTGAGATAATTGCCAAAATATCGGAAGTAGTAGAGAAAAAAATAATTTGCAAAAGAATTGGGGCTAAACCTGTGCCAATTCCTGCCGTTAAATCTTTAGAAATAGAAGTCTTACCTTCAGAACAATTTATTCTTTCTGAAATAAAAAAAACAATAAAATGAACATTTTACAAGAAATAAAAGTTCCACAAGAATCGGTAAACGACGAATTTATTTCGGTTGTAGATATTATTTTTAATGATGGCGATTTTGTGGAAGAAGGAGATATTTTAATTGAACTTGAAACATCAAAAGCTGTTTTTACTATTGAAAGTGAAGTCGCTGGATATATTAAATATTTTTGCAAAACCGAAGATGAGGTTGCTGTAAACTCAATTATTATAAAAATTTTTAATGAATATAACGATAAAAAACTGTCTGACAGTTTTGAGGTGTCTGACAGTTTTGAGGTGTCTGACATTTCGGAAACCTTTTTTTCTAAAAAAGCACTTCAATACATTATAAAAAATAATATTGATAAATCAAAATTTAGTCATCATGATTTTGTTAATACAACCGATATTTTTAATATCTTAGAAATAAATAAAAATAAAAAAAACAATATTTCAATTCAAAAACCTGAAAACAAAACGGAAATAATTGATGAAAACAAAGTTATTCTTGAAAAAATATCAAAAAATAAACAACGAGAAATAGAATATTTAAAAGCAGTGCAAAAAGAAAATCTTAATAGCACTGTAAATATAAACATTGATACAAAAAATATTTTTGTAAAAATAAATCCTCATCTTAAATATTTTAAAAATTCGCTACTGCCAATAATTATTTTTGAAACAGCTAAATTGTTGAAAAAACACCCTGAATTTAATTCTTATTTTATTAATAATCAGATTGCTATTTACAACGAAATAAATATTGGACTTGCTATTGATATGGATTTAGGTTTAAAAACAGTAAAAATACCAGATACCATTTCAAAAACAATTCAAGAAACCGAACAGCTTATTTTTGACTTATCAAATAAATATATAGATAATAAACTGCAAATAACTGACCTTACAAATATTACATTCACAATCACGGACTTATCTTCCGAAGGAGTAGATTTTTTTGTCCCACTTATCAATAAAAATAATGCAGCAATACTTGGAATTTCAGCAGACGACAAAAAACTAAATCGCACAACTTTGAGCCTCACATTTGACCATCGTATTACAGCAGGTAAAAAAGCTACAATCTTTTTGAGAGAATTAAAAACAAGAATAGAAAGCTATAAACATCTAAACAACAATGAAATAGACACCTCAATAAAATGCTTTAGGTGTATGAAATCGCTAAAAGATGATTTTAATGAAGTTGGTTTTTTGAAAACAACTATAAAAAATGGTGAAGAAAAATACATTTGTCAAACATGTTTTACAGGATTTTAAAATAATAAAAATGAAAAAAGAATACATTGATATAAAGAATATTATATCTGCTTTTATAAAAAAACCAGCAGAGCAAATTGCAGAAAATACAATTATTGATAAAACTGTTGTTCAAGGGTCAATTTTAATACACAGAATGTATGCAGAAATTGCAGATATTGGTTATGTTATTGATAATTACAATGAAGTTAAAACTTTTCATGAATTATTACAAAAATTAAATAATGAAAATAATATCAAAATACAAGAAAAAGTTATTCCAAGTATTGAAGAGAAGAACACTTCAAATAATAACTCTATAGGAATTGACATTGAAGATGTTGTAAATTTCAAAGAAACAAGCGATTATCGTGAGGACAATTTTTATAAACAAAATTTCACCGACAAAGAAATAGCATATTGTTTATTACAACCAGATATTTTACAAAGCTTTGCAGGTAAATTTGCAGCAAAAGAAGCAATAGTTAAAGCTGATAATTATTATAAAAAAATATCTTTTAACCAAATTGAAATTCTAAATGACTTGGAAGGAAAACCAATATTTCAAGATTTTCAAATTTCTATAAGCCATACAAAAGAAACAGCAGTAGCAGTAGCATTTAAAATAAAAGAAAAAGAAGAGCTTATAAAAGAAGATAATAGAGAAACTGACAACAATAATTCAAACATAAAATACTTATCAATTGGAGCTTTATTATTATCAATTATTGCATTGGGAATAACTCTTTTTCAATTATTATAATATATGAAAATATCAATAATAACTGCCACCTACAACAACGAAAAAACTATTGCAGATACTTTATTTGCAGTTAGTTCGCAAACATATAAAAATATTGAACATCTTATTATTGATGGAAAATCTACCGACAATACTCTTAAAATTATTAACGAAAATAGTCCTAAAACAAAAATATTTAGCGAAAGCGATAATGGAATTTATGATGCTCTAAATAAAGGTATCAGCCATGCAACAGGAGATATTATAGGTTTTCTGCACGCAGACGACATTTATGCAAACAACACAACTATTGAAAAAATAATAGCAACTTTTAAAGCAAATAATTGCGATGCCGTATATTCCGACCTTCATTACGTTTCCCAAAACGACGTAAATAAAATAATAAGAAATTGGAAATCAGATAAATTTGAATATTCCAACTTAAAAAAAGGTTGGATGCCTCCCCACCCTACTTTTTTTGTGAAAAAAGAAATTTACAATAAATTTGGAAATTTTAACACCAATTACAAAATTGCTGCCGACTACGATTTAATGATGCGTATGCTCGGAAAACATAAAATATCCGTAGCCTACCTTCCCGAAGTTACTGTAAAAATGCGAGTTGGAGGCGAAAGTAATAAAAGCATCAAAAATATTTTAAAAAAAATGAAAGAAGACCTAAAAGTTATAAAAACTAACGAAATTGGAGGTTTTTTTACTCTTGTGAGAAAAAACACCTCTAAAATTTCTCAATTTTTTTCAGCTAAATAAATTTCTATTTTTATAAATTTACTTTTTAATTATAAATAACTATATTTGCACACTTTTATTCTAAAAACAAAATAATTTTACTAAAAAAAATAAAAAAACATGGAATTTATTATTGCATTTCTTACTCTTACATTTTTAGAAATAATTCTTGGAGTAGATAATATTATTTTTGTATCAATCGTAACCAACAAATTACCAAAAGAAAAACAAAGAAAAGGACGAATAATCGGACTTACACTTGCACTTATTTTCAGATTAATTTTGCTCGTTTTAATAACTTGGCTAATTCACCACCTCACAACGCCATTCTTTCCTTTAGAAAACTTTACAACCGAAGATGTGTTAGACAAAATGCACCACGAAGAAAATATTTTGGAAAAAGCAAAATTACTTTTCCATACAATTGGTGTTAGAGAATTAATTTTATCTCTTGGCGGACTATTCCTATTAGGAAAAAGCGTTTCCGAAGTGCATCATAAAATGGAAGGAGCAGCAAAAGAACATAAAGAAACCGTAGGAGCGTCAATGTCAAAAATAATTATGCAAATAATAGCATTAGACCTTGTATTCTCTTTTGACTCAATACTTACCGCAGTTGGAATTACAGAAAATATTTATGCAATGGTAGCTGCCGTTGTTATTGCAATGATAATAATGCTTGCCTTTTCAGGAAAAATCAGTAGCTTTATCGCAAAACACCCAACCTTAGAAATGCTTGCATTATCGTTCCTTATTCTAATAGGTTTTATGCTTATCCTTGAAGGTGTGCATATTGAAGTTCCAAAAGGTTATATTTATTTTGCTGTATTCTTCTCTCTTGTTGTTGAAATTTTAAATCTTAATATAAAAAGAAAGAAAAAAACAAAACCAGTAGAATTAATACGAAAAATAAAAGACGAAGAATAAAATTATGATAATTATATTATAAAAATATATTATAAATAAAAAATGACAACAAACTATAAAAGAACTGAAACAAAAACTGTTAAAATTGGAGATTCCTCACTTGGAGGAAATTCACCAATTCGTATCCAATCCATGACCAACACAAACACCATGGACGTAGAAAAAACAGTTCAACAGTGTAAAAAAATTATAGACGCAGGAGCTGATTACGTAAGACTTACAACTCAAACCGTTAAACACGCCGAAATACTAAGCCAAATAAAAGAACAACTAATAAAAGAAGGCTACAACACACCACTAATTGCAGATGTCCATTTTAACCCCAAAGTAGCAGAAGTTGCTGCCACAATAATTGAAAAAGTTAGAATAAATCCGGGAAATTATACTGATAAAAAAATATTAGGACAAATAGAATTTTCCGAAGAAGAATATCAAGCAGAAATTGATAAAATAAAAGAAAGACTTTTACCCTTATTAGAAATTTGCAAAACAAACAACACCGCAATAAGAATTGGCACAAATCATGGCTCCCTTTCCGACCGAATATTAAGCAGATATGGAAACACCGCAAAAGGAATGGTTGAAGCAACTATGGAATTTTTGCGAATTTGTAAAGCCGAAAAATTTGAAAATTTAGTAATTTCTTTAAAAGCAAGTAATACAGTTGTTATGGTGCAGGCTTGCAGGTTGTTAGAACACCAAATGCAAAAAGAAAATATGAACTTTCCATTGCATCTTGGAGTTACCGAAGCAGGAAACGACAAAGAAGGACGTATAAAATCAGCTGCCGGAATAGGAGCTTTACTCGTAGACGGAATTGGTGATACAATAAGAGTATCGCTAACCGAAAGCCCTGAAAAAGAAATTCCTGTGGCTAAATTTATTGCCAATTATGCTACAAAAAGAAAAAACTTTGATAAATTACCCGAAATATCTCAAAATTTTGTAAACCCTTTTGAATACAAAAAAAGAGAAACATATAACACATTAAATATTGGAAATCAAAATGTTCCAGTTGTAGTTGCAGACTACTCCAAAACCAAAATTGATTTAAAAAAAAACGAACTATTACCTGATTATATCTATCTTGGCGATAAAGATGTAAAATTTTCTGAATATAAAAATATCAGATTTATTTTAAATATTGATAATTGGAAATACGAACAAAAAACATATCCTCTTTTTGATGTTAATTCATACATTAATACAGAGCGAAAATCAGATATATTAAACTTTATATCAATCAGTTACGATGAATTATCTAACGAATTGTTGCTCGAACTAAGCGAAGATAAATCTTTTGTATTAATACCCAAATTAAAAACTAATAATAAATTAGGAGAAATACGCATATTTTTTCATAAACTATACGAACTAAAAAGCAAAATACCAGTAATCCTAAAATCAAGTTACAACGAAAAAAACACCACAAATTTCCAACTTAAAGCAGCAATAGATTTAGGAGTTTTATTTATTGATGGCTTAGCAGATGGTCTTTTTCTCGAAGCTGAAAATATTACAAACACCCAAACAATAACCGATACAGCATTTGATATTTTACAAGCCACCCGTCGTCGCACAAGCAAAACAGAATATATTTCATGTCCATCTTGCGGACGAACACTGTTTGATTTAGAGAAAGTTACAGCTGAAATTAAAGAAAAAACATCGCATCTTAAAGAGCTAAAAATAGGTATAATGGGTTGCATTGTAAACGGTCCTGGCGAAATGGCTGACGCCGATTATGGATACGTAGGAGCAGGAAAAAACACAATAACTTTATATAAAAATAAAACAGTAATTAAAAAAAACATTCCAAAAGAAAAAGCAGTTGATGAATTAATTAATTTAATTAAAGAAAACGGAGACTGGAAAGAAATTTAGGATAACAAATAATAAAATAACTACTTTTTCTTAATAAAATATCATATATTTTAATATAATAAAAAAATAGTCATGGCAAAAAAAACTATAATTATTGCAATTTTAATGCTTGGCATTCAAAATATTATTTTTGCAAATGAAGAACTCGTTTTATCAGGCATTTATCAAGGAGAAAATATTTATGTAATGAACCCTTTTGGAGAAAGTGGTGCTGGTTTTTGCATATATGAAATTATGGTAAATGGTCAGATTTCAACAGACGAAATTAATTCAAATGCCTTTGAAATAGACCTTTCCATGTATGGTTTTGACATTGGCTACGAAATTGAAATTATAATAAAATATAAAGATAATTGCCAACCCAAAATACTAAACCCTGAAGTTATAAACCCCAAAAGCACATTTATAGTTAGCTCAATAAATGTTAGCAAAAACGGAATTTTAACTTGGACAACAACCAACGAAAGAGGAAAACTGCCATTTATAGTAGAACAATATAAATGGAATAAATGGACACAAGTTGCTACTATTGAGGGAAAAGGAACAAATAACTTAAATAAATATTCTTGTAAAGTAGATTTTAACACTGGTCAAAATAAATTTAGAGTAAGACAAAAAGACGACACAAATAAATCAAGAATGTCTCAAGAAGTTAGTTATAAAAACATATCAGCTCCAGTAACATTTACCCCCGGAAATGGACAAAAAACAAGCGATTTTATAACATTTTCGGCTGAAACCAATTATGAAATTTTTGATTACTACGGAAAATTAGAGTTAAAGGGAAAAAACAATAAAGTAAGTATTAAGAAATTAGAAAAAGGCACCTATTTTATTAATTATGATAACAAAACCGAGACATTTATAAAAAAATAATGAATATAATTTTAATAAATCATTATGCCAGTATCCCAGAAATGGGAATGGAATTTCGCCCATATTATCTTGCTAAAGAATGGGTTAAACTCGGTAATGATGTAACAATAATTGCAGCAAGTTTTTCTCATTTGAGAAAAAAACAACCAAAAATAAAAGAAGAAATAAAAATTGAACTTATTGAAGGAATTAGATATATTTGGATAAAAACACCTACTTACAAAGGAAATTCTACTGGCAGAATTTTTAACATGTTTTATTTTGTTAAAAAACTACAAAAATATTCTAAAAAAATAGCAACAGAATACAAACCTAACGTTGTAATAGCCTCATCTACTTATCCTTTAGATATATTTCCAGCAAAAAAAATATCAAAAAAATCAAAAGCAAAATTAATTTTTGAAATACATGATTTGTGGCCACTTTCGCCAATGGAACTTGGTGGATACTCTAAGTATCACCCATTTATAATGACTATGCAATATGCCGAAAATTTTGCTTACAAAAATGTGAATGCAGTAATTTCCATTTTACCAAAAACAAAACAACACACAATTGAACATGGTTTGCCTCCACAAAAATGGTTTCATGTGCCAAATGGAATTGTAATTGAAAACACAGAAGGTCAAGAAAAAATACCTGAAAACTATAAAAAAATATTAGAAAAATTAAAATCCGAAAATAAAATAATTATTGGATATGCAGGCGGTCATGCAATTTCTAACTCGCTGAATACCTTAGTAGAAACAGCTAAAATATTAAGAGATAATTCTAAGTTTGTTTTTGTGCTTGTAGGAAACGGAACAGAAAAACAAAACCTTATAAAACAATCAAAAGGTTTGCCGAATATTGTTTTTTTAGACTCTATTCCCAAAAAGCAAATTCCTAATTTATTGAGCTATACAGATTATTTATTTATTGGCTGGCAAAAAAGCAATTTATATCGTTTTGGAATTTCTCCAAACAAAATATTTGACTATATGCTCGCAGAAAAACCTATTATTCATGCAGTTACAGCAGGAAACGACAATGTGAAGGAAGCAAATGCAGGAATATCAATAAAACCAGAAAATCCAAAAGCTATCGCTGACGCAATAATAGAATTAAATAAAATGTCTGACCAAGATAAAATAAATTTTGGTAAAAATGGGAAAAATTATGTTATAAAAAATCATGATTACAAAATTTTATCTGCTAATTTTTTACAAATATTAAAACAATGTTAAAATATTTTTTTAAAAAATTATTAATAAACTTCTTCAAATTAAAAAAATAAGAACTATTGATTTGTTGCTACAAAATAAAACAATATTAATTTCCCCACTAAATTGGGGGCTTGGACATGCTACACGTATAGTTCCTATTATCAGTAAATTAAAAGATGATAATAAAATAATTATCGCCTCGGATTTACTCCCATATCAATTTCTTAAATCAGAATTTCCTAATATAAAAATAATTAAATTTCCTTCTTATACAATAAAATATTCCAAAAAAAATATTTTTATGCCAATAAAAATGTTATTTTTAAGCCCTAAAATATTTTTTGGAATAATAAAAGAACATTTTATCTTAAAAAAACTAATAAAAAAACACAATATAGATATTGTAATATCAGATAATCGTTTTGGATTATGGAATAAAAAAATTTATACAATTTTTATGACTCATCAAATAATGATAAAGATGACAAAACGTTTAGAGTTTATGGAATATTTTGTTTTTTTATTAAATAAGTTTTTTATATCAAAATACAATGAACTATGGATTCCTGATTTTAAGGGAGATAACAACTTATCAGGGGAGTTATCACACAAATATTCTGCACACAAAAACACAAAGTATATTGGAATTATTTCACGTTTTGAAAAATTTAATCAAAAAAAAACAAAAAAGATTGAAAAAAAATACGATATTGTTGCAATTATTTCAGGACCAGAGCCACAAAAAACTATATTTTTTAATATTATTAAAAATATATTAAAAAACATTGATAAGAAAATATTAATTATTTCTGGAAATCCTGGGAAGTTTTTTAGTGGAAATTTCAATAATGTAGAAATTGTTAATCATTTAGAAACCAGTGAAATGTTCGCAGTTATAAAAAATTGTGAACTAATAATTTCTCGTGCAGGATATTCTACAATCATGGATTTGAAAGTATTAAATAAGAAAGCAATTCTTGTTCCAACTCCCGGACAAACAGAACAAGAATATCTTGCTAATTATTTAAAAAACAATAAATTATTTCATTTTATAAATCAAGATGAATTAGTAAACTTAAAAAATTATTCTATTTTTGAAGAATAATATTCAAAATAAAAAAAGATTGAAAATATATATATTCATATTATTATTTTTGCTACCTATTTCTGTTTTATCTCAAATAGATGCTAATATATTAGCCTCTTTGGAGAATTATAAAAAAATAGAACTTAAAAATGGTATGAAGATTTTATTTGTCAAAACAGACTCTTCTAATTATAATTTTATATCTTATAGGTTTATAACAGATTTTGCACCGTTTGCGGAAAAAGAAAAAGCTGGAAGTTCTGAAATTATGGCATTTATACTTGGAGCCGAAATTGACGGAAAAAATAGATTTGTGAAAAACATGACCTCCGACGAAGACGCAATGGACTCAACTATAAATTTTTTAGCAAATAAAATTACAATACCTGATTTTTCAAACAAAAATATTAAAGCCACAAAAACTTATTATTCAAGGCTTTTATCTAATAATGAAGACTCACTAATTAACTACATATCTGCTGAATTTAGGTTTGGAAAAGAGCATCCTTTTTCAGAATATATGGATTTACAAACTTTAAACAATATTGATAAAACATCGCTTTTTGAAAGTTATTATCAAATTTTAAAGCCAGAAAATAGCTATCTAATTGTTGTTGGGAACACAAATATAGAGTTATTGTATGCTTATACAAATAAATATTTTGGAACTTGGAATAAAGTTGCAAACCCAATAATCACTGATTATAAGGTATATAAGCAGGAAGGTAAAATTGTTAAATTTATGAATAAAGAAACATCAAGTTCCTATTTGTCTGTAACTTACCCCATAGATTTTTCATTTAACGACAAGAATTTTATGGCTACAAAAATCTTAAATGAAATTTTAAGTCAAAAAATTAATGATAAATTTAGATTAGGTTATAGCAATAATGAACAAATAGAAACAAGAATATCTCAAAGCGATTTTGTTGGAAGTTTTATTGTAAAATGTAAAATTACTGATAATCAAGTAGAAAAATGTGTAGATGAAACTTATGAAATTATTGAAAAAATAGAAGCAGGAGAAATAAATGATAAAAACATATCAAAAGCAAAAGAACGAGTAAAACAAAATTATATTGGTTCATTTATAATTTCTTATAATATAGCAGACTACGCATATAATCTTGAAAAATATAATTTAGAACGAGATTACTATACTAATTATCTTGCTAATATTGATAAAGTAAATAAAGAAGAAGTTAGAGAGGTTGCAAATAAATATGTTACTCCAGAAAACTCATACTGTGTTATTCTTGGAGATGAAAAAAAAATTTCGTGTGAACTAACATATATTGCTAAAAAAATAAAGGTAGAATATTATAATATTAATGATAACAAACCATACAAAATAGTAAAAAAAGGGTTTGGAAGTAAAACAATAATAAACGATTATTTAGAAAGTTGCAACGCCCCAGAAGAGTCATATAATATTACAATAAATTTTACTGCAGATTATTTAATAGATACAACCAAATATCGCTTAAATGGAAAAATTTACAAGAAATATCCTTCATTTCATTATTATAAAACAGAACTTATTTTGGAGAAAGATACACTTTTTCACCAATTAGAAATTTGCAATGGAAAAACATGGTTAGATAGCATAATAACTGGAAAACAGATAATTAACAACGATAAATTGTATAAAAAAATATACAAAGCCTATCTTTTTCCTGAACAATTTTTTGAAGACTTAAACTTCAAAACCAAACTTATTTGTGATACCAATATTAGTAACAATGGAGAATACAAAATACAAGTAACAACTCCTTTTGATATAATTTATTATGAATATTATGACCAAAATACAAAACAAAAGCTACGAACAGAAAAGATGGAATTAAACAACGGAAAATATGAACATACGGAAACTTACGAATATTCAAACTATCAAAAAATAGACGAAAGAACAAAAATAAAAATTCCATTTACAATAAAACAATCATATAAAAATACATCTATAACAATAAATGTGAATAAAATTGATACAAAAACAAAAATTCCAAACAAAATATTTAAAATAAAATAAAATTCAAACTCAAATAATTAAATTAGAATGTATTATAAATCAAAATTAAAAGATATAAAAGCAATGCTTTTTGACGTAGACGGCGTATTTTCCAAAGAAATTTTTGTAGTAGAAAACGGAGAGCTCAATCGCACAATGAATGCAAAAGACGGATTTTCAATTCGTTATGCAACCGAACAAGGATTTTTAATAGGCATAATAACTGGCGGAAATTCAAACTCGGTAAAAATACGTTTCCAAGAGCTTGGAATTACAGACATTTATATGGCACAAAGACATAAAATTGATGCTTTTGACGATTTTTGTGCAAAATATAATATTTTACCAGAAAACATAATGTATATGGGAGACGATTTGCCAGATTACGAAGTTATGAAAAAAGTAGGACTCGCCGTAGCACCTGCTGATGCAGCCCAAGAAATAAAAAGCATAGCAACCTATATATCAGCATATAATGGAGGAGAGGGTTGTGTAAGAGATATTGTTGAACAAATAATGAAGGTGCAAAAAAAATGGAATGCAAAATATTTTTAGATAAAATAGAAAAAAAATGTTTTTTATCTGAATATTTTTTATATTTTTACAAAATCTAACTAATTACAATTTTTTACAATAAAAAAATATAAATCTGATGGCAGTTACACAAAAAGATGTGGATCTATTTATTGAAGCAGTAAAACAAAAATCTACTTACGACTTTAGTAATTATTCCGTAAAATCATTTACCAGAAGAATAGATAAAATACTGACAGACAACAATTTTGATATTTTTACTCTAATTAAAAAAATTAATAAAAGTGATAAGTATTTAGAAGAAATTGTTAAAGAAATTACAGTTAATACAACAGAACTTTTTAGAGACCCACAAATGTGGCAAATTTTTGCTGATATTATAGAAAATTATTATAGAAACAACGAAAAAATAAAAATTTGGCACGCAGGCTGCTCAACAGGTCAAGAAGTATATTCTTTATTAATATTAATGCACCAATTAAACCTATTTGATAAAGTAGAAGTCTATGCATCAGATATTAACGAAGATGTTTTAGAAGTTGCACGCTCAGGAAAATACAAATATAGAGACATTTCTGAATACATTGAAAATTACAAAGAGGCTCTAAAAGAACTCCCGGAAGAAATGAAAAAATTAGATTTTTCTGACTATATTGAAGTAAATAAAAGACGAGACTCTATAAAAATAAAACCTTTTTTAACAGAAAAACCTACATTTTTAAAACATGACTTGGTTAGCAATGCTCCGCTGTTTGAAACTGATTTTGACATAATTATGTGCCGAAATGTGCTAATATATTTCAATCATGATTTGCAAAATAAAATATTTGAATTTTTTCACGACAATTTAAAAACCGACGGCTCCCTCGTAATAGGACGACACGAAGGAATTTTAGGAGCAATTGCAAATAAATTTAAGAAAAAAGACACAATTTATGTAAAAAAACAATCAAGTCTATATTAATAAAATATAATTATATCAATAAAAAAACAACAAATGATTTTACCTGTAAATATTATAGGAACTTCTGTATTAAGAAAACAAGCAGAAGATATAGATAAAAATTATAAAAACTTATCAGAAACAATAGAAGATATGTTTAAAACAATGTATCAATCTGATGGCGTAGGACTTGCTGCACCACAAGTGGGCAAAGCTATAAAATTATTTGTAGTAGATGCCTCACCAATGGCAGACGAAGACCCTGAATGTGAAAATTATAAAAAAGTATTTATAAACGCAGAAATTTTAGATTATTCCGAAGAAAAAATTATTATGAATGAAGGTTGCCTAAGCCTACCAGGAGTGAGAGAAGATATAACAAGAAGCGAGTCTATTCATATAAAATATTACGATGAAAATTTTAAATTTCACGAAGAAACTCTGTCTGGATTTAGGGCAAGAGTAGTTCAGCACGAATACGACCACACACAAGGAATACTCTTTACCGACCGCCTTGCAAGCCTAAAAAAAACTCTGATAAAGAACAAATTAAAAGCAATAGCTAATGGAAAATTCAAAGCAAAATATAAAGTAAAAATAGCTGATAAAAAGATAAAAAATGTTTTTGCTTAATATTTATTTTAACTATAAAAAATATTTTATATACTAAAAATGTATGTATTACGAAAGATTTAAGATGACGGATATTCATAAATATCCATTCGTTAGACTTGTTTTTCCTCTTATACTTGGAATTATTATCCAATTAAACACCAATGTATCAACAAAATACTTTCAATATATAATAATATTTTTTATATTAATAATTCTTTCATTAGTAACATCAAAAAAAATTTCTAAATCATTTAATTTTCGTTGGATTTATGGAATAATTGCAAATATTACATTAATATTGCTTGGCATATATCTAACTGATTACAAGACAATACCACCTCCCGACGAAAATATATTCTCAAAAGAAACAAGCTTTATTGCTATAATTTCAGAAACTCCACAAGAGAAGGCTAAATCTTACAAAACAACTGTAAAAATTGAGTCAAAATATGACTCTATAATCTGGCAAACAGCTGATTACAATTCTATAATATACTTTCAAAAAGACAGTTTATCGGAAAAATTAAAATATGGTGATAAAATAATATTAAATTCCAAAATAAACTTTGTAAAAAATGCTGGCAATCCCCACGAATTTGATTATGCAAAATATCTTTCGCAAAAAGGAATATACCTACAGGGCTATGTATCAAGTGGTAATTGGAAAATTTTAAGCGAAAATAATGGAGACTTTCTTACAAGAAATGCAAAAAAAATCCAACATTCTTTGTTAAATATTTACAGGCATCACAATATTGAAGGTCAGGACTTTGCAGTTGTTGCAGCACTAACTCTCGGATATAAAAACGATATTGACCCCGAAACCAGAGACGCATACGCCGCCTCTGGAGCAATGCATATTTTAGCAGTTTCAGGATTGCATGTTGGTATTATTTATATGATAATCAACTTCTTATTGTCTTCTTTAAATAAGAAAAAAGTAGGAAAAATTATCAAAACAGTTTTAATACTTTTTATTTTGTGGGGCTTTGCATACATTTCTGGATTATCGCCATCAGTAAAACGTTCTGCACTAATGTTTTCGCTAATAACAGTTGGCTCGCTCCTCAATCGCCAAGCCAATATTTACAACACCATTGCGGCATCTGCATTTATTCTATTATTATTTAACCCATTCAATATCAATTCGGTAGGTTTTATTCTTTCATATTCGGCAGTTTTATCTATTGTATATTTTCAACCAAAAATCTACAATATATTTTTTGTAAAAAACTGGCTTGGCGACAAAATTTGGAGCTTGGTAAGTGTTTCTATTGCAGCACAATTAGGAACTATGCCAATTAGTTTTTTATATTTCCATCAATTTCCAACATATTTTATTATAACAAATATTGTTGTTATTCCGCTTGCAAGTGTAATTTTATATTTTGCAATTAGCTTATTTATAACATCTTGGATTCCAATAATTGCTTCGATTATGGCTTTTTTATTAAAAAAAGTTGTTTACGGATTAAATTATTCAGTAAATCTTATAGATAGTCTGCCTTATTCTGCTATAAAAAATATATTTATATCTTCTCCTGAAGTATTAATTTTTTATCTATTTATTTTCACATCAAGTTTATTTCTAATTTACAAAAACAAAAAACACTTACAACTATCTCTTGGAATTATTATTATTTGGATTTCGGTAGGCGTCTTTCAGAATTATAATTTTTTAAACAATGAAAAAATATTTATTTATAACATTAGAAATGCTTCGGCTATAAATATTATTAATAATGAGAAGAATTATCTTTTTTGCGACACA
>Ga0193956_1000221_pt1 | contig 27498 bp, 43 predicted proteins | sample BB_7_MG_FD_140358 | JGI IMG/M metagenome (GOLD analysis project Ga0193956, IMG submission 140358) | Microbial mat bacterial communities from the Broadkill River, Lewes, Delaware, United States - BB_7_MG | ecosystem: Environmental > Aquatic > Freshwater > River > Microbial mats | place: USA...
CTATATCTTATGTGTATAAAATATTATGTGTATATTTTTGTTCACATGTGGGCTGTATTTTATGTGAATAACCTTTTTACATAATTACACGAAAACCTTAAAAGTCCTATTTTATAGTATTTTTGTAGTTTTTATGTAATTATGTAAAAAAGTAATATTGTTTTAAGTGTATATTATGTATACTATGGAATATTAAAAAAAAAGGATTTACATGAATAAGAGTGAAGCCCTAGCGTTACTATATAGTAAAAAAAATATAAGATTAACTGCTAGTAATTGGGATGAAGATGAGTTTATAACTCTTATAGATGGTGTAGTCGTGAGTTTGGACGGGAAAGCCTATAACATAATGACGGCAGAGGAAGATGAGTTTATAGAGTGGGTTGAGCCTATAAAAGTTGAAACTCTTAAAAGAGAGGAGGCGTTACAAGCTCTCTTTGGGGGTAAACGCATAAAAGCTCTTGAATGGGATGATAGTGTTAACTTAATATTAAAAGATGGTCAGATTGTTATAAATGATACTGAGCCTTTTAATATTATGACAGCGAATGAGGATAAATGGGTTGTTGTAGTTGATGAGGTAGAAAACAATTCTAAAGAGATAAATACACTAACCGAAAAAGTGGATAAGTTGATAATGAAGATAGAAGAACAAGACACATTATTAAAGAAGATGGAAAATAAAGATAAAGTTCCTGAGTCTGATGCTGATGTTGCTATCTCTCCTAAATGTGAAGAAGAGACAAACGAGAAGATAATGGCTGTATATGGTGTAAATAATTCTAACGAGGTTAAAATACTCTTTGCTGATGCAATTAAAAGTGCAAAAAATAAAAGAGATGTACAGGTTGCAATAACTACGGCAATACCTTATTGCTGGATAGGTAAAAAACTACATACTACAAAACTGTACTACTCAAACATGAGAAATATTGTTAAGGAGAGTTGCCCAGAAGAGTATGTCGATATGGCTCTAGTGCTACTAACACCTCCTAGTCGTGAAGTTACACGAATGGAGAAAGGTGTTGAGGTTACGACTAGAGTAGGTCTCTATGAATACCTCAAAGATGGTGAGATACAAGCTGGAGAGAGTAAGTATGATGATAGAGATGATTATGACTTAGATATGGTAGAGGCTGTTACATCTAAATTAAGAGATGAGATACAAAATGAAAGCTATAAAGTGAGTAGGCAAGATCAGGTAGCTGGTCGTAGTGCTATGTATGTAAAGGCTACATACTTGGCACTAGTAACGGGTCGTAGAATGAGTGAGATACTTTTATCCGTTAAATTAAAAGAAAAAGGTGGACATTGGATTTATGATGGACTATTAAAAAAGAAAGATGATAAAGATCGTACTGGTGTGGCTTATACACTTGATAATGATATGGAGTTTTTAGCATCTCTCTTTGATGAGGTGCAAGAGCATGTACGAATCTCTATGGATGGGAAAGAGATAAACGAAAAGACTGTTGCAAGTAAATTTAATAGATCTTGTAATAATGCATTTAAGAAGTTGACATCTACAAACTATACATTTAAGGATGCTAGAGAGATTTTTGCTGATACTCTTTGGAGATATGAGCAAGAAGCTAGAGAGAAAGAGGGACTTAGTGAACAAGGACAGATAGCAGAGGAGAAGTTTAAGGCTATGGTTCTTGAACACGAGTACGACAATAAGAAAACTCCTACCCTCAGTTATATGACTAAAAGAGGTGTAAGAAATGATAAATAGGATAGCAATAATAACACTAGACGGAGGAGCTGGCAAGACTGCTATAGCCTTTAGTCTAGCAAAGGATTTGGATTACTATCTAATAAGCAACGATGATAGTGTGATAGAGCGTGCTTATCCTGATGGTGCTAAGATAATGAAAGACCCAAAGGTGATTGATGAGGTCGTGTATGATTTTGGTGGGTTTGTTGATAGTAATGTGTTGAGTGTTATAGAGGCTTGTGATTTGGTAATAGTACCTTGCATAAATGACCTAAATAGCAAGATGAAAGCTATAAAAACTATACAGCAGATACAAGAGCATAATAAAAACATAATAGTAGTTGGTACACGCTTGGAGGGTGATAAAGACTTAAGCGAGATACAAGAGACTATAAAAAGCTCTCTTGGTGATTTGCCTATGTTCCCTCTAAGGAAAACAAAGCTTTTTAAGAATGCTTTGGAATTTGGTATGAGTCCATTGGAGCTAGAAGAGGATAGCAAACAGGTGGCGTATACTCAGCGTAATATACTAGTAGAGTACAAAGCTCTACTAAACTATATAAGGGGGCTATAATGGCTAAAGAGAGAATGAATATCAATGATGTATTGGGTGGGGAGGTTGAACCTCCTGTAACAACTTTCAAAGAGGCTGATGCTAGAGCAAAAGAGGAAAAAATACCTACTATAGACAAAGGTGGTAGACCTATAAAAGGGAAGAGTGCTGTATCACACGATATTAGGTTTAAAGTGGATGATGAGACCTATGAGTGGCTGATGAAACAAACTGTTAAAGCTGATGGATACCCAGCAAGAGAGAGAACTGCACATGCAGTTGTTAAAAAAATAACAATGGCACAGTTTAATATTAGTAATCCATAAGTGTCAAGGAGAGTAATATGCAATTAGTGCTTAGCCTGTTTAGCGGTGTTGGTCTACTTGATAGAGCTTTTAGAGAAAAAGGCTTCTGTGTCGTGTGTGCAGGTGATCTCATCATCGGTCAAGATATACGAGATTTTCATACCGTTGCTGATAAATTTGATGGTGTGATAGGTGGGCCGCCATGCCAGGACTTTTCTACACTAAAGCGAAACCCTACGAATTACTCAAATGAGATGTTAGATGAGTTTAAGAGAGTAGTAATGGAGGCAAAACCAAAGTGGTGGCTTCTTGAGAATGTCAAAGGTGTACCCGATGTGACTGTACAGGGCTATGAATGGCAGAGGATAGATATAAATCAGGGGTGGTACACAGACACTAGCCGTTTGAGACATATACAGTTCGGGTCTAAAGATGGCTTGTATCTTGATATTCCTAGAGGTGATATGAGTGGAGTTAAACAAAGTTGTGCTTTGGCTTCTGATGATAGAAGCTTTAGAGAGCTTTGTTATCTGCAAGGATTGGAGAGTGATTTTGATTTGCCTGATTTTAATGTAGCTGGCAAAAAGAGAGCAGTGGGGAATGGTGTGCCGTTGGCTATCGGTCGTGTGCTTGCTGATGCAGTTTTGAAAGTGACAGACCCTGGAGCTTTTTGTGTGACTGATCGATATACTAAAAGTGTGACTGAGCTGCGGTGTATCTGTGGATGTAAGAGAGTTCTTACAGGTCGCAAAAAATATTATGATGCTTCTTGTAGGAAAAGAGGTCAACGGCGTAGGGAGGCTAGCTAGATGAATACTTTTATTATAGTATGTACTGTAGTTGTTGGTTTGGCTGGGATTGGTGTGAGTATATGGTCTATAGTGTCAACCAACAGTAAATTAAAAAACGGCGTAGGGAGGCTAGCGAATGAAACAAGCAAGAATACTAAAAAAGCTGATAGACGAAACAACAATAACAGATAAAACTAAATTTGTAATAACTACGAGTGGTGGTAAAGACTCTAAAGTAACTCTAATAGTTGCTCTTGAATATTTGTTAAAAGTAGTTGATAAAAAGCAAATTGTAGTAACCACATCAGATACTATTTTTGAAAAAGAATCTACATATGATGAGTTAAATAATATTAAAAATAAGCTTGATAAGATTGGGATAGAGTTTAAAGTTTTGATAAATGATAAATTTCCAAAGGGTATGGAAGATCTTATTTTATTTAAAAAAATGTTTCCATCTCGTATGGCTAAATTTTGCACGGAAGAGTTAAAAATGAAACCAGCACTTAACTATTATAGAGAGCTGTCTCGTGATGGCTTTGATGTGATAGCACTAGTAGGAAAAAGAAGAGATGAGAGTAGAGATAGAGTAAACACACCAGATAGCGAAATCATTTATAATAAAGATTTTAATTTAACTGTCTGGTATCCAATAGCTGATTGGACTGAAACTGATGTGTATAGTTGTCTTGATGAGTCTTGGGGGATTCCTAAACAATATTTTGATGGGAATAAAAGGCTTGGTTGTGATGAATGTTTCCAAGCCGATATGAAGTCAATATCCTTAATGAGTGAGAGTAGGATATCTCAGATTGAACAGATAGAAGAAAGTTTAAACTGGGTTAACACCAAGAGTGGTGTTAACACCAAGAGTGGTGTTAACACCACTTTCTTTTTCAGACGAAATAAAACATTTCCTGATGGTTATGCACCTGTGAGAGAGATGGTAGCTTACGCAAAAGAGAAATATAACTTTAACTATCATACTTTCCATACTAGGGCATTGAAAGCAATGAGCAACAAGATAGGCTCTAAAGCACTAAGATATAAATTTATCCAATATGGATATATACCACCAAAGAGCAATTTTTCTAAATATCTCAATGGTCATCTATCTGTACCACAAAAGATGCAGTTTGATGTGGAGGTGTTGACAACTAAAATATTGAATGTTAGAGAGAGAGCAAATCTCCTAAAATTTGAGAAACTAGAAGAGATAGAAAAAGAGGATGATAACACTGCTTGTAGTGATTGTGAAAGTTACAATTTGTTGTAATATATTACAACGCAAAAGGAGAAAGCATGCCATTACACCTAACTCTAAAAAAAGAATATTTTGATGATATAAAAAGTGGTAAGAAGAAACTAGAGTATCGACAGATAAAACGATATTGGATCACTAGACTTGGAGATATTGGTACAAAAGCCAATAGTAATAAGAGTGATGTAGTTGAGTTTGTGCCAAAAAGATTTGATAGTATCATCTTCAAAAATGGATATAAAAAAGATGCACCTACTATTGTAGTAGAGTGTAAAGGTATCACAATCCAAAGAAATATTAATACACCTCTTGGATTCGGTGATTTTTTTGTGATTGAGTTGGGAGAGATATTATGAGTAGCTACCAAGGTGGTAAAGGTGCTAGTGGTGTGGCTGAGCAGATTATAAACCGTATGCCTAAGCATAGGGTTTATATAGAGACTCACTTGGGTAGTGGTAGAGTACTACTAAAAAAGAAACCTGCTAACTCTAGTATCGCTATAGAGAGAGATAATAAAGTGCTAAATGCGTTTAAGTACTCTATCGCTGAATATGATGGTATGAATATCACTCTACACAATAAAGATGCTGTTGAGTATTTGAAAAAAGCGTATCTCTCTAAAGATGTACTCATATACTCTGACCCTCCCTATGTGATGGGTACTCGCAAGAGTCAGGAGCCTATGTATAGATATGAATATGATGACAATGACCATAGAGAGCTTGTAGCTGTTTTGGATAGCCTTGATTGCTTTGTGATGTTGAGTGGTTATGAGAGTGATCTTTATGATGAGTTGTTAGACTCTAGCAAGTGGCACAAGTTTACTTTTAATGCTATGACGCGTCAGGGTGTGAGGCGTGAGGCTCTTTGGTGTAACTTTGACCCTGATGAGTACATCAAGCACGACTATAGCTATATGGGAGAGAACTTTAGAGAGAGGGAGCGGATAAAGAGAAAGTCTAAACGATGGATAAACAATCTAGCAAAGCTACCCAACGATGAAAGAAATTTTCTACTCTCTTCTATCTCTGATAATTTTGGACTTGAGTTGTCAAATCATTTGTAGCTGCTAGTATCGTTATAGATAGCGGTGCGATATCTAAATAGTACTCTATCGTTATCTATGGCGATAAGATATCTAATCGGTACACCATCGTTATTTGTAGCGATAATATGACATAATAAAAAAGAGGAGTTTTAAATGCAAAACGATCTAACTATAAAAACAGATTTTACAGATAAAAACGAGCTTATTTTTTGGCTTATTTGCAATAATAAAAAAGTGATTGGTTTTGATGATTATTGGATACAAAATAGTAAACTAAATGATAAAGAGATAAAAAATCTAAATGATGAGAAGATAGGTGAGACTACTATTGGTAATAATGATTATAGAGAGTACTTGATAAAAGAGTATTGTGGTAGTGTGATAATGCTGTAGAGTATCGCCATCAATGGCGGTACTCTAGTAATTTGTGATAAATATCTCTCTCACTTTTTTACTACTTTTACTTGCAAGTGTGTATCTAACCTCACTACTCTCTACTATTTTAAAATCTTTGTATAAATCGCGTATATAGGGCGTATCGTTGTAAGATAGTAGAAACTTACCTTTTATCTCTTTTAACGCAAAATATAGCCTATTGTGGTCATTTAAATCAAACTCTCTTACATTTTTATAATAACTTTCTGTGCCTACATAGGGAGGGTCACAATAAAAGAAAGAGATCTCTTTGTCATATTCTTTGATGAGCTTTTCAAAGTCAAGATTTTCTATAGTTACCCTCTTCAACCTTTGTGACCATTTTGTGAAATCTTTGTTTAAATCTCTTGGTTTTCTGCTCTTTGCATTCATAGCGAAATGAGTGCCTTTAGAACCAAATGATTGAGTAAGCTGGTAGAAATAAAAGCTTGCTTTTTCTATGTTGTTTTTTGGCTTATATGTACCATTTAAGATATAGCTAAAAATCTTTCTACTTACAAATAAACCATTGAGATATTTTTGTAATAGTTTGGGATTTTTTCTTATGGTTCTGTGTAAGTTAATGAGTTGACTATTGTAGTCGTTTACTACTTCTCTGTAACTAGCTCTTGTAGGTAACTCTTTTGCATATAGCACATTTAACGCACCGCCAAATACTTCGATGAAGAGATCGTGATTATCGGGTATGAGTCCTACTATCTCTTTTGATAGTTTAGATTTACCGCCAACCCACCCGTGCGGTGGTTTTAATGTCATTTTGTTGATTTTTTCTCCCTTTTTATTTTTTTATTGTATTGTCTCTTCGCTGGTTAGGTGGGAGGTAGAAGTTTCCCTAACCAGCGACTACTATATCAAGCGACTAAAGCTAATCGCTACCTCTTTGGCACTATCACATACCTTATCTGTACATGTAGACTCTGTCGTATTACTATCACACACATTATCGGCTATTTTCTGAAAGCTATCTGGGGACAAGAAGACTCCACCACCACAATCAAAGTTCTCTCCATTTTCTGAAGCTGTCTCATCCGACTCACTCATCGTCTCTTCTTGTACAAAAGAAAAACTATAGCTATTATTATCCCCATTTGTGTTGATAAGCACTGCACCAGCACCTAAAGTATTGGTAGTTACTACTGTTGTAGTTGTGACTGTTTTTGGTGTCTCTTCTACTACTTCTTTTACTGTAGTACCACTAGAACCACAGCCAACTACCATAAACCCCAATGCTATAACCATAATTAACATCATAAATTTACGCATAATTCTCTCCTAAACGAATATTAATATTAATGTTTTTTTCTTCTTTACAAACACCATCAGAAAAATGATGAGTTGTACTTTCATCTCCAGTAACAATATTTACTTTACCACTTCTGATTCTTGATACAAAATCACAAACATCACAAAGCTCTTGTTCTGTCAATTTTGCTTTAAACTCTGCACTTGTATCTTTAAATGGTTTCCCATAAGTACGCAAAACAATCTCATGTTTCTTGTGGTTTGGTGCAAATGACTTTACATCAACTTCACTATGTATACTTTTTTGATTCATACTATCTCCTAAATTAAATTTTAAAATTTTCAAATTGCACGCTGACAGTCCAACCGCCACCTCGTGTATATCTGTGTGTAGCTGACTCTATAGAATAGATGTCATCATCCTCATTTTCAAATGTGTTTATTAACTTAAGTCTAGTTCCTGCATAGATCTTTTGACCAAAGTATTCTAAATCCCCACTTACCGTTCCTCTCTTTGCTACATCTAACTTTGCCTTTCCCTTTAGTTTTGCCTCCTCTTCATTTTTGCAAACACAGTTAACTTTTAATACGGGTTCACCTTTGTCTATACCTACCTTTACCCGTTCTGCTATCTTCCTATCATAGAAGCTGACTTCACACGACTTAAACTGTGTTTTTGTTGAAAACTTTACAGTGATATGGGAACATTTTGAAGCGTCTATGGTGTAGAGAGGTAAAGCCTCAATATTTTTATTTACGAAGAAAACTACTCCGTCTTTGATAGAAAAGAGAACATTGTGCTGTTGAGCTAATCTATCTAAAAACTGAACATCACTCTCATCTGTTTGATAGATAGATTCTACTTCTTGATCTTCTGTCTCAAACTTGACTTTATGACCTAGCCTCCCTGATACGAGATTGACTATCCCTGACAAAGTAGTCATTTGATAATTTTGAGAGCGTTTGAGTTTTTGGCTTTGGTTGAACTCCACGCCTGTTGCTGTAAATGATAGATTTTTGTTATTTCTTCTTGTTACAGATTGTAGGTGAAAAGTACCGCAGTCCATATACTCATCTAAATCATTAAACAATTCAAGCGTTACAACTGTACCAGCCTTAGGTCTAGGTACATTGGGTAAAACTTCTACAGATATCTGGTCGCTTTTTGTTCCTGCTTTGTCATAGAAATTTATAGAGACTATTTGGCTCTGGTCAAAGACAACACCATCTAGTGTTATTACCGCCCAACTTTTTACTACCATAGAGTATCTTTCTCTTTTTTGACTGTTATTGTAGTTTTGCGTGACTCTACAGGCAAAGATACTAAAGTACCTGCTTTGAGTACTAGAGGTAGCTTTGATAGATGTATATTTGAAGCCAAAACTTGAGGTAACATATCTAAAGAACCATAGTGATCTAATGTAATCAAATCTATCCTATCATCCTCTTTACAGCTATACAAGTTCACCATAGACCTCCTTTAGTTGGAGGTTATAACGCTGTACTGTGAACTCTCCATTTACTTTGAAATTTGACTTTGTAATAGTCAACCCCTCGATCACTACTTCTAAATCATCGTCTATCGTGGTGAGCCTGATAGGTTCTCTCATCATGAGCATCCATTTAAGAGCTTTTAAGTCATCTATAGGCTCTGCAACCAATACACCGTCGAGAGTGATATTACGCCCAAATCCTCCACTATCTCCTAATACTTCCTGACCCTTAATAGGCTTATAAGAAGAGAAGCTTGCTCTTAGTTGCTCTTGTATCTGCTTGAAGTCGTTGTGGTGCATAAAAAAAGGAAACATTCCAAGCTTACCCATAACTGCACCCTGATTACCTACTAGCTGTGCACCATAGAAAAAAGCATTAGCTACACCCATCAATGCACCTATATCAAAATCGGGTAATTTAACCACTTTATACCGCCTTAGCCCTATTGACCCAACCACGGTAAAAACGGCGGTTTTTGGCTCTGTTCTTGCCCACAAAAGATATAAATTTGTAGTATGCTATTTCTATAAGATCAAACTCTATATCAAACTTCTTTGCATCGTAGTTATTTAATGCTTTTATCGTGTTTTGACCTATCCAGCCGTCTACTTTAACCCCTATAAGCTTTTGAGCTTTCCTGATAGCTTTTCTAGGATTTGTATTTACTCCAAATATGAAAAGCTCATCTGCGATTTTTTGAGAGTGTATAAAGTCTAGTTTCATCTCATCCCAAAATTCGTCTTTATAGAAAGAGTAGACTTTTCTAGTAAGGTTTTGATTTTTATAGAGTAAGTGAGATGCACGGCTCATCTTGTGTATTTTTAGCATTCTATAGATTTCTCTCCATCCTGACCACTTAGGGTGAGCAGTTTGGTAAATGCCAAAATATGTATAACCATTTTCACCAGCGTTTTTATGTAAAACATTTAGAGGATTGTCAAACTCTAATGCCTTTAGTTCATCCATACTTTTTATAAAATTTGCCATCTATTTACCTCCTCTAGCATAGATACCTCTACGCTCTAAGTGTGCTTGTTTAGATGCTTCTAGGAGAAAGGCTTTTCTTTTTGGGTGTAGTAGATTGTTTGGGTATTGGACTGCTAAGCCGTTGCGGATTAGTAAGAAGTTAATATCCTTTAGGTACACCAGCTCTCTATCATATATATCTAGTTTGTAGCTGTGGTACTGCACTTTTTTACCTAGTACTCTTTTCTTTACAAATCTATGAGCATCCCAACCTAGACGGAGTACATCGCTTACAGTATGCTTCTCTCTTGGGTGTATGTTTTTTAGTGTTTCTAGCTGTTTAAAGACTCTGTGGTTCATCTTTGTTTCAAAGGTATCTAGTCCTACTAGTCTGACTTTTACCACTTTGCCGTTTTGTTTTTTGAGCATCATTGTGTCACCATCTATCACGGTTACTATTTTGCCGTTTTCCCATGCGTTTAATGAGAGAGTGAGTGCTAATATCAATAATATTTTTTTCATACTGCAGTACCTCCATCAATGGCGATGCGATATCTATATCTACTACCTTTTAGTACTTCACTATCTTTTAGTAACCATTTGAATAGCTCTTTTAACTTTTTCATCTATGCTCCTTTGATTTAACTAGCTACATCTTGTAGCTGTGTATCTTGCTCTGTGTGTTTTGCTTCTCTTTGGATTCGTTGCAAAACTTGTGATAGTTCGTGTGGATCTACTTTCCCATCCTGTGCCGTCACATTTATGGTGTTGTTGAATGTTTGGTGCGTTTGTTGGTTGTTGTTATTTGTTGTTTGGGCTTTAGCATCGTTAATGCCTTGTTGGGTTATATCTCCAACGCTTGGAATGGATGCTGGAGAGATTCCCGTTTTCATTTGACTTGCTAAAGTATCTATAGGCTTTATTCCGTTGTGGTGTAGTGTTTTTTTTGTCGGGTCAAATAGTGCATTATTAGCTGGTGTTTGTAGAGCTTTTGGTATATTCTTTTGACGCTCTTCTACTGTCTTACCCCCATCATTTTTACCACTAGAAAAGAAGCCTGTAACCTTTTTGATGCTGTTTTGGATTTTGTCTACTTTGGCAGTAAACCAAGCTAATTTGGTTTCTATATTTAGCATTAGACTATCCCAAGCAGTTTTTATAGTGTTGATGGGTTTCATAACTATAGAGGTTATGCCACTCCAAGCGGTGATAAAATTTGTTTTTATACCACTTAATAGATTATTAAAGAATGTTTTTGTAGTGCCAAAAGCAGTTTTTATACTACTCCAAGCATTACTGAAAGTCATTTTTATATCATTCCACCATTCACCATAAAATGTTTTTAGAAGAGTCCAATTATCCATTATTAGATAAACACCTCCAGCGATAGTAGCTATACCTGCGATAGCCAAGATGACAGGAGAAGCAAGGACAGCTAATCCAGCACCAAGGACACCAACTCCTGTACCAACTAGAGTCGCGACTAGACCAAAAGCCATAAGCCCAACTGTGGCTACACCTATAGCTACACCAACGCCATATAATCCTGCTGATAGTTTTGGGTTTTCTTTAGCCCAAGACTGCATATTATTTACACCGTTTGTAACTATCTGTATAAAACTTTTAAGTGGTGGGAGTAGTTGAGATGACATAGTAATAGCCAAACCACTAACTGCTGATTTCATAATAGTAAATTGACCAGATACTGTATTGAGTCTATCTTTAGCCATTCTCTCTGCATCATTATTGACATTTAAAACATAACTTGTATATTCTTCTATCTCTTTTCTACCTTTGCCAAGTAATATATTTGCACTTGGAGCTGCATCACTTCCAAAGATATTTTTTAAAGCCATTGCCCTTTGTGCTGATGAGTATTTTTTGAGTTTTAGATTTGTATTAATCTGACCGATGATGTCGTAGAGAGGTTTCATATTTCCATCTTTACCCCACACTTTTACATCTAAATCATTTAGAGACTCACCCGCTTTTTTGGGTGGTGCTGTGAGGTTACGAGTCATTATCCCATAATGTCTACCAGCCTGACCATTCTTTATACCCTCTCCACCGAGAAGACCCATAATAGCCAAGGCTTCAGGAAGAGCTTTTCTACCACGATGCTCTTTATTTGCAGTTGATGGTAAAGCATATTTGAGAGCTTCACCCAATGCAACTACATCTGTATTTTCTGATGTTACTGTACGAGCTATCATATCAGCCACATAGCCCATCTCTGATTTTTTATATTTTGATGCACCCAATACATCTGATCCAATGTCTGAAGCAGTTTTTAAATCAACCTCTCCAATAGTACCTAGAGATAAAATACCACTCATGCTTTTATCTATCTCTTTTGGACTAAAACCAGCCTTTGATAAATACTTCTGACCTACTGCTACCTCTGACATCGTCCACTCTGTAGATGAACCTAGTCTTAAAGCTGTCTCTTTTAGAAGAGGGAGGTCTTTAATATATTTTTTATCTGTGATTGCCTCTACATTCTTAACTGCTTGCTCAAACTTCACCGCTTCATATAGAGGCATAGCTAGAGGTGCTACAGCCATCGCTGTACCTATCACAGAGCCTGCTGATATATTTCTCTTACCTCTCTTTGCATTATTCCTTTGATTACCAGCATTTTGACGAGAGTGATAAGCAGTTTGTTCTGCCTCTCTCCTTATAGCTGTCATATCTTTTCTGGCTTCTTTTAACGAATTACGACTTGTTTTTATATCTAGCTTTATTGGGTTAGCTGATATCTTTGCTGATTGGCTTCTTATCTTTCCTAAGTGATTTTCTAGGCTAGTGAGATTTCTTTTAAGAAGAGGAAACTTAGTGGCTTTTAGTAGATCTATCTTCTCTACTGTTTTGGCGTATTTGTGTAGCTTGTTTACAGATACTTGTAGAAAACCTGCCCCCTTTATAGCAGAGCTCATAACCATATTTATACTAAGTGATTGGTCTCTAGCTGATGCCATAAATTCCCCTTTTAATATTTTCAAACAATCTTATGAGATAAGACTCTGTGAAACTATTGCAGCACGGTCACACTTTTATTCTCTCGATAAGTCACAAGAGACTTTTGTCTCTTGTGTCGCACATTAGATAGATACAGGTGCGTTGAGTGCGTCGAGTAGACTATCACTTGAGTTGAAACCGATGTGAAAACCAGCTGGTGCGTTGTGTGTAGTGTAAGTGCGTGGCAAGAAAGTACCTGGATTTGCAGGATCTTCCACAAGTTTGTTTGGTACTTTGTAAGCTCTAGCTTGATGCTGTCTAATTTCAAGCGTTCCAAGACCTTGTACTTTTACACCTTTTCCTGATGCAAGAGCTGCGATACTCAAATCTGATGCTACATCAAGGATTTGATCAACGGCTGTTTTCGTTACTGTAATGCCTCTAGCTGTCAACTCTGCATGTACTGCTTCTCTAGCTTCTTGTTCATTTACTGTGTTTAATGCGTCCATATTTTCCTCCAAGGAAATAAAATATTTTTTACAGCTTTGCCAACCTAAATAAATTTAGGAGATTTTTGTTAGATGCGTCTTAGTTGCATCATCTCAATTTTTTGTTCATGTTTCTTTATGGCTACTTTATGCATTAGTAACCATTTGCTGTTGATAATATTCAACTGCTTATCAATAGGTATCCCCATAGCCTCATATATCAAGGCACGCGACTCTAGCATCAGCTCCTCATCATTAGGGAGCAATACTAAAAATTTGTAAGCTCTTTAAGCACCTTATCACTATCTTTATCTGCTAGACTCAAAGCATCATCATAGTCAATACCAGCAGATGAAGCTATCTGCAAATAACCGACCAATTTACCTTTCTCTGACTCTCTTGAGATACTTACATTATCGTGACCATTTAACTCTGTTAGAGATAAAACTGTAATAGTTTTTTTACTTTTACCTACCTCAATCTCTTTTTTCTTACCAAATGGATAAGGTCTTGATAATTCAACTTCTGTTACACCATATTCAACTTTTTCACTCATTTATATCTCCTATTTTAAAGTACATTCTTAGCGAATTTTTCAAGCAAATTCACACCATTTCCACCTAGTATAAGCTCTAACTTCTCTCTACTATATTTAACAGTTTGAGAGCCACTTACTACCTCTTCAAAGTTATCTATACGACCCTCCAAAGTTCGGCTGATATATTCACCCTCTTTTGTATCTGTACCTACTTTATGTAGTTGACAATTCATAGTCGCGGAGTAGGGTACATCTACACCGTTTTCACGGATATTCCCCTTTATGATGAACGACTCTCCAGCCATCATAGCTGACAGATAAGAACCGCTCATGTCGTGGACTTGGATACTAATCTTTGCAGATTTTGGTATACCTGTAGACTCTTCGTCTACTACCTCAAACTCCCACTCGGGTAGTTTTACATCACCTGTCTTACCAAATGTATTCTTACCACCCATTACGATGGTTAAACCGCTAAGAACAGAACCCGTATTACCTAGACCTTGTTTTGTTGCCATCTCTCTATCCTTGTGTTAGATTTTCTATCGCGTAGTATTCGTTTGTAGCGAGTGGTTGGATAACCATCGTACGCATACCCAGGTTGTTTCCTGCGATATAGTCCATATATATCGTACCTACAGCAACCTCTTCGGGTGTATTTTGATCACTCCATCTCGTTCTTGCACCTACAGCTGAACCAGCTTTTACTGCTTTACCCATAAAGGCTTCTGCATCAGCTTTGGCTAGATTGAAAACATCTGTCATAGGTCTATGTTTGTGCTTAACAAGAGTTCTCTGCAAACTCTCACTAATACCATCAAAGAAGCGGATAGTATCTAGTTTGTTAAAACGCTCATCGTCAAGAGGAGTTTCAAAATTGTATAACTTCCAACCGTCATCATTGAGCAGAACTGCACCGCCTGCATTGCAAATAATGTTAACTGCACACTCTTCTAGACCCTCTTCATAGTCGAGATGTGTGGTTGTTGACTCTACATCTTGAATATTTCTGTTAGCGTGATCAAAGCAGAAGCCAAACTCTCCAAGCATTGAATCCCAATACGCTATATGACCAGCAACTATTGCAGAGTTAGGTTTCTCTATAGTTGCATTCTCATAAACTGACCAAGCTCTCCTATAGAAAGGAAATACTAACTGTCTACGAGACCCTAGAGCTTCTAGTGCAGGTAAAGCCTCTGCTACTGTAGTGAGGTGTAGATCTCTGATAGCTATAGTCTTGGTATCTGTAGCCAATACCTCAAGAGCGTTATAGATAGTGATATCGTTAGAGAACCACGACGCTATTGCTATACGCACTTTTGTAGCGTATCCATAGATAGTTCTTGAGAACTTTAGATTGTTTACTGCTAGCTCTATGTCAGTTTTGATCTGTGCATCACCATAGAACTCTTGTGGTGCGTTTAGTAGATGATCTTCTGTAACAGCTACTAGAGAGATAACTATAGGACTCTTTACATTTTGTCTATCTATATCCCACAAATCCTCTCTGATAGTTCCTTTTACATCTGCAAAGACTACAAGAGCCTCTTCAGCACTGTTAAATCTCAACAAGTTCTTATTGTCAGCCAGTGTGGCTTTCAGACCATCGCTAAAGTTAGTTGTTACTGCTGTACCTACCACACCTATCACGGTTGTACTCTCAATCCTTGTGGCTGTAGCACTCATATTTTTTACGGGTAATACTTTAATCCCAGGCATTTAATTTCCTTTCTCTATTTCTAAATTTCCATTTTCCAAATCATAGGTGATACCATCACCACAGACACCTTTTAAGATAACTTCACCACTATCTACTATCTCAAAATCACTACACATCCAACAAGTCAAAGACTCATCATCATTTTTTTTGTAGAGGTGGTGATTTGCATCATTTGCAAAATGCTCAACCAGCTCTTCAATGAACAAAACCGCATTACTTCTCATTTTTACTCCTCTGTGCTTTTTTCCAAAAGTGCCAACCAGCAACACGAACCCCAAACCACATGCTTACTGCTATAGTCTTGTTTGCGTGTTTTTTGAGACAGTTATAAAACTTTGCATCTGCTTTCCATCTGCTAACTCTTTGGCGTGTGTAGCTTGCATCGTGAAGCTTGCAACAAGGAGTTAGAATAAAGCCCTTAAAATTATCCCAAAAGCAAGTGCAGTAACCACGATTGCAAGCTGTATATATAAATTTAAAAAACATCTGGGAACTCCATATAGTTAGGCTCTCTACCCTCTTCTATAGCTAGCTTACCCTCGATGATAGCTTGCTCTGCCCACTCTGTGCGTATAGCTACTTTGACTAACTTTTCATAAAACGGTCTAATCTGCTCTTCTACACTAGAGAGTATATTTTCTAAAGTTTGACCACTAAAAAAGAGAGTGGCATAGTTGACTACTTTTTGCTCTATCTCTGTTTGACCAAGTGCTACTAGTTTGGTTCTGTAGGCATTTGACCACATTAGGTCTTGGCTTTGTGCAGATTGACTGTATACGCTATATATGTATATCTCTATATTTTTGTATTTTTGTTCTAGTTCTAGTATAATTTTTTCTTCATCTGTATATTTAGGTTCTGCTTTGTTTTCTTTAAACCATTCTGCCAGCTCTTTTTCATCATCTACATCATAATCAAAAGGAATAATTCTCTCATCATATAAACCAAAATTGACTAACCAGCCGTCATCACTTATCTTTACTTTTTTTATCATTTTTTTACCTCTCCACCCTAACTATATATCTTGCTTTTACATTAGCTCTATTTACAAGAGCATATCCGCCCTGATGTCTACCATACGACTCCTCTACCAAAAAAAACATCCTACCGTCAGAGGAGATAGAGGTTTTAGCTACTTCTCGTACTGTATCTAGCACACCATACTGATAAAACATAATCTCTCCTGAACCATTACCAGAGCTTATGCCTGTTATGGTCGAATCTGCTTTTTTTAACGCTTGCAGTACATCATATTTAAAGCTAAAAGGATCATCTCTAGGCATTTGTATCGAAAATCCATTCAGCTCAATTGCTACAGATATAAAAGCAGTATTTCCTACCGATCTAATTTCCACGCTAATAAAACCAACGCCAATTGCGGTATCTCCGAATACATTTTCTTCTGTTATGTATGTATCTGCTTCATCAGCCACTGAATACGAATGCCAAGTTTGAGCGTATCTTGCGAAAGATGCCGAATTTAAATTATTTAATTTATCTGAATTAGAAGCAGTACCTGTTAAGGGTAGATAATTATGTGTATGATTGGCTAATGCATATTTACTTAAGTCTATGGATGTTAATGCTGAATCTAATTCTGTAATAGCATTAGCATTAGCCTCTACAGCACTTTTCAGCCAATTAGTCCTAGAACCTAACTGTTTGAAGACAGTAGAGTTTGGTGCGTGTTGCCCTCCTAGGTCATCTGTGGTAGAAGATGGTGCATGCAGGTTTGTACACCACTTGTTATCCTCACCAAGGACAATAAGTGTCTCTTCTATGACTATGTCTTTATCTTCTAATTCAACCCCATTCGTTTCAAGCTGTGCTTGTGTATATTCCATATTTACCTCCAAGTCCCGTGTTTTGTTGTTCCGTCATGTTTTGTTTTCCCATCGTGTAGATTTCTAAGCGTGCTGATAAAGCCCACTATCTCACACCTAGTTGGGATAGTAGTTCTAAGTAACCTATGTGCTAGTCTAATCTGTCGCACTGAGGCTGGTACAGAGATAACTACAGCTATCTGCCACCAGCTGTTAATAGCTAGGTTGTAGATATTCATACCGCCGTTATGCTTGGAACTGCCATCGTGTTTGGAACTACCATCGTGTTTTTGCTTATGCTTATAGTCTTCTCTAGTCCAGTACTCTATTATCAGAGCTGGAGCTTCTAGCGTATGCAATCCGATGCTAGAAAGAGCATCCAACGCACTCTGTATAGTTCCTTTTTTGCCATATATCTTGCTAGAGTTGGCTATATAGTTCCTAGCTTCTCTCTCTGTCATATCAGCTATATTTAGATTTTCACTAACTGCAAGATGAGGCAATAGGGTAGCTTTGCAAGTCATAGGATTGGTATCTAGTTCCTCATAACTGCACATAGCTTTTTTGTCTAAAAACTCTGCAAAATTTTGATCTTTTATAGGATACTTATATGGTAAGAGTCTCATTCTGCTACCTCTCTAAAAGAGATATTTAGAACATCTATGACTATCACTTTTGTATCATCTATTATCAAGTCACTAAAGTCTGTATTGACTCTATAAACATTATCTAAATGGCACTTTCTAAGTACATCGGATAGAACCAAATCTTGCCCGATAAAAAGAGAATCTTTGAAATTTGCTCTAATGACCTTTTCAGTCTCGACCGCTTCCAACAAGTCAAATAGCTCTATCTCTATATCTAATGTGATATTCTCTACAACAGCTAAGAGCGGTGTAGGTTTGTCGCTTATAGGTCTTACAGTTTTATCGGTCAAAACTGTACTTATTCTCTCTAGCATCGCTTCATCTGTCGAAGAGAAGCTATGTACTACTATATAGACAACTCCATCTGTTGCAGAGATCTTTACATCATCTATACGAGAGTCAGCAAATCTCGTATAGTATTCGTATGCATCACTACAACCAGCGGTGCTATATTTAGCGTTTGATAAGATTATCCTCATTCTGTATCTCTCATCATCTTCTAGCACAAAACCATTTTCAAAGCTACTCAACTGTTTTGGTGCTACCACAAAAGGAAGAGTAGTAACGATATTCTCACACTTCACCTCACTAGAGACTACATACTTATTAAGCTCTATTGCTCCCTGTACAGTCACATCACCTTTTTTTATAAGTAGATTCTCTACTATCACGGCTTCAAGAGGCTCTTGACTAGATGCATCTGTGCTATTGTTTAGGATTGTTCCTCCTGGTATAGTCACATCAAAAGGTAGAGTCGTAGAAAGTTCAAAGGTCATCAAAGCTCTAGGCTTCTCACCATTATCACGCACTACCTCTTTCTCTAGTCCTAAGTGATCTAGATTGATACCCGTAGCAGTTGTAACTAGCATCTGCCTAATAGTTTCATTTTTATCTGCTTGGTTGTGCATCTGTCTCAAAGTAAGTACTCTAAGCTTCTTCATATATGGGTCAGACTCAAGAGGTAACCAATCATTACCCAATACCTCTTTTGCTAAGAGTATATTATCAGCTAGTAATGTGTCGAACTCATCTACTTTTATAACTGTAGGTTCTGCTAATGTGTCTAATCTCTCTTGTATCTCTCTACTCATACGACAAAACCCCACTTATTACACCTACATTCAAATGTACATTGAATTTAACAGTGCCTATATGCATCTCTGATAGGTCAAAAAAAGCTTTTTGAAAAGACAATCTAGGGTCAAAGTTACATGCATCTTTAAAATCTCTACGAATATCTATCATAGAAGAGTCATTAAGTGTCCTATGTTTCCTAGTAGGGAACAAAGTACCATAGGTAGGTAGATGCACTACAGAGCGTAATTTGGTCATAAGTGCATCTGTCCAGCTATCTATAGGAGATACGGCATAGCCGAAGCCGTCTGTCGGTATAGTGGTGTCTAGTATCTCTATCTTTATCATATTACTTTACCATTCACAGAGACTACACCGAAAAACTCTATTTTTGGTGCAGTTATCTTCACATCGCAGGGAGTTTCTATCTCTATAGTTTTCTCTTTTAGGTTATGTTTGTAGATCGTGCCATCTTCAGCCCAAAAGATAATGTTATCCTCATCTATTAGCTCGTGGTGTGGTACTCCGTCATAGGCTATATTATTATCTACATGGCCATCTTCATTTTTCCCCTCGTGATTGACGACTCTTACTTGGTCACCTTCGCGTGGTGGTATATGTGCTTTGAACGCACTTGATATAGTAGAGGTATATGGAAGCCAATTAGTGTCTCTATCATCTACTAGTACTTTCACCTCACATTGTTTACCAGCACCTAGAGCTACATAGCGTATTTCAGAGATGCGACCTAGTTGCTCGTTCATCGCTTCATCTTTCATTTAGAAGCTCCTGAAGAGAATTTAACTTTTCTGCGTTTTGGTAGTGTGCTTGGAGTAGTGCCATTCCATAGGCTCTTAGCTCATCTTCACCTTTGGCTATCTCTACATCTTTTAGAGTGTCAGGTGAGGGTGCAGGTGTAGCCACCAACAGCTCTGCTGGTACTGTAGGCTCTACTACTTTGTACTCTGTTACTACTGTAGGCTCTATCACTTTGCTACTGCAAGCTGTTAGCGTGAGCAATAAAGTTATTGATAGTATCAATTTTCGCATGACCTCTCTCCTTTGCTATTTTTGCTTTAAATCTTGTGAGTATTTCATTTCTCTTTTTGTTCTTTGCTATTAGCTTGAGTAGTGATTCATCACAGCTCTTTGATGCGTTGGTCGCTGTGGTGATATCTGCTTGTAGTGTTAAGATGTTCTTTTGTTCTACTTCTCTCTCTTTGTTTTGCCATACTAGGTAGGCTACTAGAGCTATTATTATGGCTATTAGGAAAAAAGGGATTAGGTTTTTTAGGTTAGACATGATCTTGACCTTTGCTAACTAAAAGCAATAGTTGCTTTTTTACTTCTTCATAACACTCTCTAGTATTTTGTCTCTCAAGCTCTGTAGTTTTTGTTATTAGAGCTATTACTTCTCTGTTGTGTGTTTCAGATTCTTTATATAGTAGATTAAAATTGGTTTGATTTTCAACCATTTTGTCGAGAGTTTTAGATAGATTCTTTTGATATCCTTTGTCACTTAGTATGACCCAAAGCAAGATAGCAGATATGAGAAAATACATTATCATAGATGCACCGATCACGCCTTGTTCTAAAAATTTATCTCCAACGGTGTATGCTACATTTTCTAAAGATTTTGTCATTTTTTGCCTAATTTTGTTTGATTGCTAACATTATGAGGTAATCGTGCGAATTATGTCAATGTGGTTTTTGTTAAATTTTTAGATAGAATAAGCTAAAGGATTTTTCAATGAAAAAAATAATTATTTTAATTGCTGTTATACTAGTTACAGCATCTCAAGCTCGTACTAAATGTAGTCAATTCGATGACCAAAGGGAGGCACAGAGATATTACGACTCACATAAAAAAGGGTATAAATCTTTGGATAGAGATAAAGATGGTGAAGCATGCGAATGTTTAAGAGGTGGGTCTAGCTATGGAAGCTCTGTATGTAATAGATGGAGAAAGAAGAACAATAAACGATAATATCTGATATAATATTATTAAAAGGAAATCTATGAAAAAAATATTTTTGGGAGTCTTACTATCTTCTAGTATACTTATTGCAAATTCACTAAAAGGTGGATACCCTGCATGTACGAGTAAAAAAGATCTCAGTGATTTTTCAATGGCTGGAGTTAAAAAAGACTATAGAATGATGAATTATCTCGTAGAAAGTGGTAATTGTGTTATAACAAAAAAAGGAATCAAAATAGATATTTTAGATTCATCAATTTTTTCGGGAAATGCAAAGGTGAGAGTTTGGATAGGTAAGACACCTGTAGAGGTATGGACAAACATAGAGAACATTGAGATATCTACAAGTTAAATACTATCAAATTCAATTCTTCAAAATTCTACCCACCACAACCCCAATAATATCAAGAGACTCTTGAGTCTCTTGATAATTTATAATCTCTTTATCGTATGCTTTATTACAAGAAGAAATAACTATATCCCCATTGGTTTTGAATGTTAAGTTTTTTATCATTGTACCATTGATGGTCGTTATTATATATTTACCATCTGTTAGATTATACTCACCTCTATTTATTTTAGAAAATATAACTATATCAGAGTTGTCAACATACGGAATCATACTATCACCTATAACAATGAGTGCATCCAATTGTCTATTTCTGTATTGTCTATCCAACATGAATTTATCCACATAAAGATGGTCAATAACATTAATTTCATCTCCAATATAGCTAGAAGAACCAGCACCAACATAACCATCTACTAAACTTATTTTTTTTGTATGTTCATTAAAAGAAGTATAACTAGGTATAACCTTTTTAACTATTCTATTTATTTTACTATCACTATCATCAAATAAAAATTGTTCAGGAACTCCAAGTAAATCAGCAAGAGCTATTATAACCTCTATTTTTGGGTTAGTACCTTTTTCCCAAGAGCCAACATTTACTGCACTACATTCAATACTATACGCACTACTAAGCCTATGTGCAACAGCTTCTTGAGTCAAACCAAGTTCTTTTCTATACTTTTTTAATTGATCACCAAACATAATTAATCCTTTACTTAATTATATATTATGACATAAAGATATTATTAGGATTTTTTTCTATAAAATTAATATAGTTGATATTACTAGAACATAACCATATTTTAGTTAAGATTATAGAATAAAAAAAATAAGGTAATAAATGCTTACAGTAGCTCAAATATCAAACATTTTAGATGTTACTACACGACAAGTTCAAAAATATATTGAAAATGGTCATTTAAAAGCTACTAAAAAAGAAAATGTTTATTACATCACAATAAAATCATTTGATGATTTCAAAAAAAATTATTATCAAAATAGGCATAAAGGTAAAGGTAAAAAAATACCAACAGAAACACATCTTCAAACTCTTAAAGAATTTATAGAAGATATAGAAGATGAGAATATGTGCTTTGATAATTTTTCAAAGAAATATAAAAATATAAATTTTTTAATACCACCTATTGACCACTTTTTATCATTCAAAAGAAACAATACAATAGTTTTTGACAGGGTACATAAAAATATTACATATTGTGAATTAAAAAAGAAATATGGATTATCAATAAGAAGTATTGAAGAAATAGTAAGTAAATCCAAACAAGGGAGTATCTAATTTAATAAACTGCCACAATTCAACCACAATATTTTGTTTTTAACTAATAGTTAAAGATAGTTTGTATATACTTTTAGAAGTTCAAATGAATAAGGATTTAAAAGATGACAAGAGAAGACCTTTATACTGTACCTACAGATATGAGTTTGTTCCCGATAAAGTATAAAAAACAAAATTCAAATTTTTCTGTAAGAGCAGATATCATAAGAGATTTTACAATTTACGCAAAAAAAATGAATTTGAGTAAGTCAGGTGTTGTTGAGACTTTGCTAGAAAATTTCTTGATACAAGCGGGTGTCAGAGAAAAAAAGGCATAAAAAAAGGGGTTAGAGTGATAAAACACTCTAACCCCTGATTGAAAACTGCTACAAAACATATTTTCGTGGTTGATAATATTGTAGCAGTTTATTAATTAGTATTTTATTAATAAAGGTAACAATATGGAACAATTAACGCTAGAACAATTAAAAGAATCCCTCGACATCGTACAGATAGCAGAACTCTACGGAGAACTCATCAAAAGCGGTGCTAACTACAAATACAAAGATGATAAAAGCATCATTATAAATGAAACCAAACAAATGTTTAGCGATTTTAATGGAAGTATCACAGGTGGGTCAGTCTTAGACCTCATAACATACATGGAAAAATGTGACTTAGCAGCAGGGATTAAACGACTCAAAGAGCTAAACGGTCAAGAGATCTATCAAGTAGACCCAGCCCTCAAGCTCAAACGCAAAGAAGAGGCTAATAGAGAGAAAGTTGTAGACTTTCAAAAGTTGGGACTATTTGCACAAAATGACCTCAAAGCTGGTCAATCCAAAAAACCTTTTGTAGTAGAAGACGAAACAACAAATCAAAGCTATCTATCAGTTAACCCCACTTTTACAAAGCTGTTTGAAACAGACAAACTCCCACTAGACACAAAACTAAAGCTAGACTATCTTCACTCCAAGATAATCGGATATGATGAGTTCTTCAAATGCTCTAGCATCATCATCCGTGACCGTACAGGTAAAGTTGTAGATAAATGTGCATATAGACCAAATCAACCAGAGGGATATGACAAGTGGACCAACCCGAAGTATATACATAAAAATAGTCACAATAGAGGTCAGGACTTTTTGTATCCTTTTCAAGTTGAGGTGGAGAAGATAATCAAGAGGGAAAGATACCTGATAGTAGGTGAAGGTATCAAAAACGCTATCAATGCTCTTTTGTACTCTGCACCTTTTATAAGTGTAGAGAGTTCATCAAATAGTACGAATAAAGAATTTATAAAATATATCAATAGTTATATAGATAGAGGTTTCTCTATCATATATATGTTTGATGGGGATAAAGCTGGTCAAGAAGCGTTTATCAAATTCAGAGAGGTATCAGGAATAAATGCAGATAATTATCTAAGCTTTGATAGTGGGATAGATTTTACAGATTATCTTTTGAGTAGTGAATCATGAGTGTAAATAACATACAACAAAAACTTGATGCTATTAAAGAAAAAGCTAAAGCAAACCTATCAGACCAAAGCGATCACTACAGTGCTGTAGCTGGTCATATAGAGGAAGCCAAAAACATAAGAGAGTCAAACAGACTACACAATCAAGATCAGGTCAAAAAACTTGATAAAGATTTTGCAGATGAGATCAAAAGTATAAATGAAGATTTTAGTAAATCAGAAGATTTAAGCGTTAAAGACAAACTAGAATCACTTGAAAATGCTTATTTTAAATATGCAAAGAAAAAAGCATCACTTGATAGACTTGGAGAAGAGACACTGTTTTTTGATTCGATCACAGATATGTTCGTCCGTGTCAGCTGGTATACCTATGAAGACAAGAAAGGGAACAAAGAAGAGAGACTAAGAACAGATAGGTTCAAAAAGAGTGTTATCAGTAAATTTATAGATTTAGACTCAAAGCGTAGAATAGGTATACATATAGATAACAAAAAGGTAAATAATATACTTAGAGAGTTTAGACCATATATAAAAGAGTTTGAGCCTGCTAAACCTAAATTTTATGGAGACTTTTTCAACACTTACACACCAAACGGTTTTTTAGATGTAAATGTACAAAATGTACTATCATTAGAGAAGTTTACTAATGTAACTCTCCCTAGCAGATACCCTCATATCAACGCACTACTTAACAATATAGCACCAATGGAAGATGAGAGGGTATTTATGCTCAATTGGCTCTCTACTATCCTCAACACATCAAAGAAAACTAGAACAGCCATCATCCTCAAAGGTATTCAGAGAACAGGCAAAGGTGTATTTGCAGCGAAGATCATCGAACACGCCATGAATGAAGCAAACTGTTATATAGCTACAAATGCTAACTTATCAGAACACTTTAACGGATATCTGGAAGATAAGCTTTTTATCACTTTTGATGAAGTCAAAGGAGACTTTGGTAAAGACAAAGATATTGGTAACCAAATAAAGCTCATAGTATCAGAAGAGCGGATGAGTATTAGGATAATGAATAAAGACTCATATATGATTAAGTTCCATGCTAATTGTATATTTTTGAGTAACGAAGACCTACCCATACCGATGGATCAATCCGATGAGAGGTTATCTGTCATAGAAACACGCTCACGCACGCTTGCAACGGTTGCCAAAGATGAGTTTGATTTAGAGATACACGAATTTATAGAGCTATTAGAAAAAGAGAGGGATGAGTTCCTTATACATCTCAAGATGTGTACATATAATGCTAGACTAGCATCTACCACGATTAACAACAAAATCAAAAGAGCTATACAAGATGCTACTGCTACCACTCAATCAATGTTAAAAACATCTTTCAGAGGTGGAGATGTAGATACTATAGAAGAGATGTTAATAGACGCTATACAAGACTCACAGCTAGAGTACCTCATCAAGGGAGAAGAAGAAGTTTTCAGAGAGTCACCAGATGGTTCTTTCAAAGTAAAAAAACAGATACCATTCACAGCAAACAATATCACTATGCTAGAATATTTTATAGATGAGTTTAGATTAGGTCAGTTATCAAACACCTCCCTAAAATGGTTCACAAAAGCCATGAAGATAGAACACATACTAAAATCCGATGTTAAATTCGGTAATTTTTGGAATCTCGTACTATCCACACCTGTAACAGTTAAACTAAAAACAAATGATGGAGATAGAAAAGAGAAATTTAGACATATCAACCCACATTCAGAGATTAAGACATTTAGCTTTAACGGTCAGAACTTTACATACTCTGGACAAAAAACAGCAATCCTCACACAAAACCCTGAAGATGTTTTTTAACAGGTCAGTCACACTCATATCATAGTAGGAACGCCAAACCCCACCACGGGAACACCGTAGGAACGGGTTAGGAACGCATAGGAACACTACTAGGAACGCCACTTAAAACCCCACCAAAGCCCTACCACACCGCAAACAAGCCACTTTTTTAACCTACTTTTATATTTTTTTTCAAATTCCTTTTTATTTTTTTAAAACTTTTTTCTACAAAATTTTTTATTTTTATTGTGTAATCCTCTGTAGGCTCAGTGTGGTGGGGCTTAGTGGCTTTTTATGCTAGTGTTCCTAACCCGTTCCTAACCCGTTCCTAACCCATTCCTATACCCTTTTTTGGCGTTCCTATAGTGTTCCTAGTTTTTTTTTGTTCTAGTAAAAGAAGAGTAGACTTTAAGAGGTTCTGTTTGCCGTACCACTTTCAAAGTTTATTTTGTTACTATATTCAAAAATAAATTACAAGGCTAAAAAATGGGAAATACAATATCAACTAATTCATTCTCGGCTCAAGCAGAAACAGAAGAAGACCTCATCAAAATACTCTTAGAAATGGGTGGTTATAAACATGCTGGAGAATTAGCTACATATATAGGCGTATCTGCCACAGTGCTGGACAATTATCCAAATATAACCCTAACATACCTTGGAGATATAATTGACGCTAATTTGACGCATTTGGGATATGTCATGAAAGATACAAAACAAGAGGGAATGCTAGGAGAGTATAGAGATCAGGTAGAGATACATAAAGAGTTAAACGCTCAAGACAGTAGACCACAACCTATAATCATAAATGATGGCATCATAACAGAGGCTGGAACTCTCAAAATTAGCTACATAGCCAACGCAGAGAGGATTATGAGAGCCTCTAACTCTATATAGGCATAAACAGCCTATATATGTAAAAAAGTTGTAATATAGTACAACTAACAGCGGTTTATATCATTTTAATAATCCTGCAGCTCAGTCACAAATAGAGATGATTTGATATCACATCGTCATCTATTACTTAGTCACTTTCAATGCAATAAAAACTAACAGTAGCACTTCCACAAGATCAATAGCTAAACTTAATTTTTCCATACCATACACCTTCTTATGCTATAATATCAAGAGTTTAATACCCCTCACTTGAGGGGTGAGGCTTAGTACCTCAAGAGCGTTTCAATTATCTTCAATATAAGCAAGATAACGGTTAACGCTTTTATAACTCTGTTCATCATAACAAATCCTTTCAATTAAACTCACAAGCTAGGGGTCACACCCCCTCTCTTGCTGTAAGTATATTATACATTATATACACTTAAACCAACTTAAAATATACACTTAAAAATATTAATATTACATAATTACATAAAAACTATTAAACACTTACAGTATAGGCACTATATAGATATTATGTAACTATGTAATTATGTTATTATGTAACTTATTCACATAGAAATATCAATACATGTGAATAAAAATATACACACAAACAACTATAACAATATATTATACACATACAATGTGAATAACTTTAAAATAGACA
>Ga0193956_1000227_pt1 | contig 27287 bp, 18 predicted proteins | sample BB_7_MG_FD_140358 | JGI IMG/M metagenome (GOLD analysis project Ga0193956, IMG submission 140358) | Microbial mat bacterial communities from the Broadkill River, Lewes, Delaware, United States - BB_7_MG | ecosystem: Environmental > Aquatic > Freshwater > River > Microbial mats | place: USA...
ATCGGCTGCAAGTCCTGCTAAAACTAGTGAAGCACTTGCGCGCAAGTCAGTCGCCATAACGGGTGCGCCAAGGAGCATATCCACCCCTTCAACTAACGCTTGCTTACCATCAATACGGATATTCGAACCCAAACGTTGTAATTCACACACGTGCATAAAGCGGTTTTCAAAAACATTTTCCGCAATAACACTGGTGCCGTTAGCGAGGGTCAACATCGCCATAAATTGCGCTTGCATGTCGGTCGGAAAGCCCGGGTGGGGACTGGTTTTAATCTGAATCGGTAAGATCTCTTCCACGCCAACAACACGAATGCCATCGTCACACAGATCAACTTGCGCCCCAGCTTCGCGCAGCTTACTTATCACCGCTTCAAGGCAAACGGGGTCGGCATCTTTCACCAACACATCGCCTTTGGTCATCGCTGCAGCAACCATAAAGGTTCCAGCCTCGATACGATCCGCCATCACCCGATAATCCATCGGCTGCAGTTCATCAACTCCTTCGATGGTGATGGTATCGGTTCCAGCGCCACGAATCTGCGCGCCCATACCGTTAAGTGCCTGAGCGAGATCAACAATTTCTGGCTCGCAGGCTGCGTTTTCGAGGATGGTGGTTCCCTCGGCAAGAGTCGCCGCCATCATCAAGTTTTCGGTACCGCCAACGGTTGGCATATCAAAATAGATGGTCGCGCCCTTTAAGCGATCAACCCGAGCTTCGACATAACCGTGATCGAGTGAGATCTCTGCGCCCATTGCCGCGAAACCTTTAAGGTGAAGATCGATAGGTCGAGCGCCAATAGCACAGCCACCGGGTAAACTCACCCGTGCATGACCATGACGTGCCAACAACGGGCCTAACACCAGCACCGAGGCGCGCATAGTTTTAACTAAATCGTAAGGAGCTTCGACGCTCTCAACACCATCAGCGTTAATCACTGCGTTATCGCCATCAATATCAACATTAGCGCCAAGAGTTTTCAACAACTCAAAAACCGTGCGAATATCACGCAACTGAGGGATATTGCTTAACCGATGATCGCCACCCGTCAATAATGTTGCGCACAGCAGTGGCAGGGCTGAGTTTTTAGCACCACTTACTTGTACGGTTCCCCTTAACGGGTTACCGCCATGAATAACAATTTTATTCAATCTGTTCCTCGCTATACTGTGGGTTTTGCTTCGGGGGAGCGACCGCCCACCACTCGCGCATTACCACCATAATCTTGGCGTTGAAAGGTTTCTATCAAGCCAGCTTGCTCCATCAACTCTTGAACAACTGTTGCCTGAGTTGCACCAACTTCAACCACCAACCAACCTTGGGGTTGCAACGCTGATATCGCTTGCGCACACAACAATCGATAACATTGCAAGCCATCAACACCCGCCTCTAGAGCTAGATGAGGTTCGTGCTCTAACACTTCAGGCATCAACTCCACCATTTCAGCACTGGTAATGTACGGCGGATTTGAAACAATCAACCGATAACCTGTTGCCGCTGCAAGCTGATCGAGATGAGCCATATCGTGCTGTTTAAAATGGATCTGATCAGCCACCTCATTTTGTTGCGCATTATGCCGTGCCAGAGTCAGAGCATCATTACTGATATCGATGGCCGTAACGTTAAAAGCCGAGCAGCGCTGTTTGAAGGTATGCGCCAAAGCAATGGCAACGGCCCCGCTGCCTGTACCGACATCAAGAATTTCATCCTGATCTGACGGTTCAGCGTCTTCAAGTAAACGGATCGCCTCTTCAACTAAAATTTCAGTGTCTCCACGCGGGATCAACACCCCCGGAGCGACCTTAAACGGTAACGACCAAAATTCAGTATGGCCCAAAATGTATTGCAACGGCTCGCGATTCGCCCGCCGAGTAACAAGCTGACGGATCTCAGCGAGTTCGGTCGGCTCAAGGGGCTGGTCATAGCATAAATACAAACCAACGCGATCCTTGTCCAAGGCTGAGCCAATCAACAGCTCAGCATCAAGGCGCGGGCTTGTTATCCCTTTGCCGTCGAGATAATCAGTGGTCCAGCGCAAGACTTTAAGGACAGTCCAACTCTCGATCACTCGTCGTCCTGACCAGCCATCATCTCGGCCTGGTAGTAAGTGGTCAACGCGTCAAAAATCTCATCTAGGTCACCCTGCATAATGCCATCAAGCTTATACAGTGTCAGACCAATACGGTGATCGGTACAGCGACCTTGAGGGAAGTTGTAGGTACGAATCCTCTCACTGCGATCACCACTACCAACCTGACTCTTACGGTCAGCAGCCATCTGAGCATGTTGCTCCGCTTGCATGGCATCGAGAATACGCGAACGCAAAACCTTCATCGCCCGAGCTTTATTTTTGTGCTGTGATTTTTCATCCTGACAGGCAACAACCACCCCCGTCGGTACGTGAGTAATTCGCACAGCAGATTCGGTTTTATTAACGTGCTGACCACCCGCACCCGAGGCACGATAGAGGTCAATACGAAGATCACTCGGGTCGATATCGAGATCAACGTCTTCGGCTTCAGGAAGTACCGCAACAGTACAGGCTGAGGTGTGAATTCGCCCTTGTGTCTCGGTATCGGGAACACGTTGGACGCGGTGTGTGCCACTCTCGTATTTAAGCTTTGAGTAAACGTTTTGCCCAGTGATCATAGCGATCACCTCTTTAAAGCCGCCAACACCAGACTCCGATGAACTCATGATCTCGACCTTCCAGCGATTACGCTCAGCGTAGCGGCTGTAGGCACGAAAGAGGTCCGAAGCAAACAGCGCTGCTTCATCACCACCGGTTCCGGCGCGAATTTCAAGGACAATATTTTTACCGTCGTTGGGATCTTTCGGCAACATCAGTACCGTTAAGCGTTGAGCGAGTTCTTCACCCTCTTTTTCAAGCTCGGGCAGCTCTTCACGAGCCATCTCACGCATATCGGGATCATCGTCGCGTAAAAACTCGCGATTATCTTCAATCTCTTGCTTGACAGTTTTATATCGACGATAGACCTCAACAGGTTCGGAAAGGTCCGCATGTTCACGAGTTAATTCACGAAAACGATTTTGGTCAGACAATACCGTCGGATCGGACAGTAAGCCTTCCACTTCCATAAAACGGTCAATAACTTCTTCAAGCTTATCAAAAATAGCCACGGTCATTTATCCTATCGGAAACACAAAATGTTCCACATATCAAAACAGCATCAGCAGTGATGTTGTTTCATTTTTCATCATCAATTTGACCCGATAAAGAGCCTACGGTGATGGATTGCCTAATTGGCGTATTCCTCACGAACTTCAGCAACGTGACCACAACACATCTTACCCTCAGGACATGCCCCTCGCAGACAACCTGGCCCCGAATCAGCAAACAGGAGCGGTGCCGCATCACGGCAGAGCATCAACATCTCTTTAGCCATGGCACGAATTTCCCATTGCGCGCGTCGACAGCAACGTAAACTGAAAAAATGGTGTAGCTCACGCACGTTCATGGTCATTACTAACTTGGTTTCAGCGGCGTTCGGCAGCACAAAGCGCGCGTCTTCAGCGGGTATTCCTGCATCAAGCAGATCGCGGTAAAGTTGGTGCACCTCATCGAACAGTTGATGGTAACGCTGTTGCAACGCAGGATGCTGTTGCAAAGTTGGCGGTTCAACGACTGGAAACGGTGCATCATTGGCTACATAACGTTGACTTTGCTGTGAAAACGATGCCAAACGATGGCGGACTAATTGGTGCGAACACGCCCGACTAATGCCCTCAATTCCAAAGCTAAAACTGACATGCTCAACAACGGAGAAATGTCCAAGGGAGAGAATTTTTTCGATAAGCCGTGCATGTTGTTCAGCAGGTGCCGACAAAAGATCATCAATTCCAGAATCGGAATAGCATAGACGAGCTGCCGCAGCGGCAATTTTCTCTGGCTCAGGGGTGTGGGTCAGCAACTGTACGAGCATGAATGCAGCCTCTGAATCGGTGAGTTTGCACGGGGTTAAAAGCACGCCCCCTGCAATGAGTTGAGGTAGAAAAACAGCCTACCAATCAACGTGAAACAGCCGCAAGGGACAAAATGCCCCTGCGGCTGATCCAAAGTGTCGAAGAAAACAATGGTGCGAAGTTTACTTCTGTGAGTACCGCTTGCGGAAACGCTCGATACGACCAGCAGTATCCATCAGCTTCTGTGTACCGGTGTAGAATGGGTGACACTCAGAGCAAATTTCAGTGGTTAGCTCACCGTTTTTAGAAACAGTTGAACGTGTTTCGAATGTGCTACCACAGTGACATTTAACGGTAACGTCGTCGTACTTAGGGTGGATACCTTCTTTCATGGTGTTTCTCCTTGTTAGCGCCTGGCTTTGTACAGGCAGAATAATCTTAAACGGTCAATAGCGTTACATACACCGTTTAGCACAACTATGCAAGCAGTTATTGGTTACAGTGCTGAATTGTCGCGCTTATTACTGGTTCATTGAATCTAAAAATTCTTGATTGTCTTTGGTTTCTACCAGCTTTTCGCGGATAAACTCCATACTGTCTACGACGTTCATGGTGGTCAACACTTTGCGCAGCAACCACATCCGTTGCAGCGTTGTGCTGTCTTGAAGAAGTTCTTCGCGACGGGTACCCGATTTATTGACATCGATGGCTGGGAAGCTACGCTTATCGACCAAGCGACGGTCAAGAACCAGCTCCATATTACCAGTGCCCTTAAACTCTTCGAAGATAACCTCATCCATCTTACTACCAGTGTCGATCAATGCCGTGGCAATAATGGTTAAGCTACCACCCTCTTCAACGTTACGCGCCGCTCCAAAAAAGCGCTTAGGCTTATGCAGTGCATTTGAATCCACACCACCAGAGAGAATTTTACCACTTGATGGTACGACGGTGTTATACGCACGAGCAAGGCGGGTAATTGAGTCGAGAAGAATGACGACATCGCGCTTATGTTCCACCAAGCGGCGAGCCTTCTGAATCACCATCTCTGCAACTTGGACGTGGCGGGTCGCTGGCTCATCAAAGGTTGATGACACCACTTCGCCCTGTACCGAACGTTGCATCTCGGTGACTTCCTCAGGGCGCTCATCGATCAACAGCACGATAAGATACGCTTCAGGATGATTAGTCGTAATTGAATTAGCAAGATTTTGCAGCAGAACTGTCTTACCTGTACGTGGTGGCGCAACAATCAAGCCACGCTGTCCTTTACCAATTGGTGACACCAAATCCACAACACGCATGGGAAGATTATCACTAGTGGTTTCAAGGATCAGACGTTGATCAGGGTGCAAAGGGGTCAGGTTGTCGAACAAGATTTTCTTACGCGCAACAGCTGGATCCTCGAAGTTAATCTCCGAAACCTTCAGCAACGCAAAATAACGCTCACCCTCTTTAGGTGGACGAATCTGGCCTGACACTGTATCGCCAGTACGCAAACTAAAACGACGAATTTGCGATGGGGAGACATAAATATCATCGGGGCCAGGAAGATAGTTCGCATCAATCGCACGCAAAAAACCAAAGCCATCGGGTAGGATCTCTAACACCCCTTCACCAAAAATAGCCCCTTTTTTAGCTGCGGTTGAACTCAGAATCGCAAAGATCACATCCTGTTTACGCATCCCCGCCACCCCTTCAATACGAAGGTCGTTAGCAATGGTGGTCAGTTCGGTGATCTTTTTCGCCTTGAGTTCCTTCAAGTGCATGGCTGAACCGTCTGGTTCAACTTCACTCTTAGCAGGACGAGGCCGCGGTGTCGGCTTTCGAGCCTCAGTCGGCTTTCGTGTCTCGGTTGTTTTTTTTGCTTCAGTTGACTTTTTTATTACAGTCGGCTTCTTAGTCTCGGTCGTTTTATTACTGTCTGTTTTTTTCATTAGTGTGCTGCAGCGCGACAACGATCACAGAAAGTACCGTTGCAGGCAACAGGCCCTCGGATTTAGAGTGAAAGGGAAGTGCGAGATGAAGTTTTTATTGGGAAAACCTTAGAAAAGTATACTAACAAACGCTGCCTCGGCAGACGTGAACTGTCTTCTTGTCTACAACCTTTCTACGCACTTGTCAATGAGTTAAATGACTTAACCCACAACAAAAATGCACTAAACGCACCCAACTCCCTTAAAAACCAACCCCATTTCTAACCAACCCTAAACAGCAAAAGCCGCTATAGCCACGCACTAAACCCTTTAACTGTTGCTGTTATGGCGAACGATTGTTCCATCAATCATATACACTACATCTTCAGCAATATGTGCCGCCAAATCAGCAATACGCTCTAGGTGCCGCGAAACTGCCAACCACAACAACATCCCCTCTAAACAATGGGGTGAAGTGCGAATCTGATTTTTGACGTGGATGTAAGTTTGACGATGCATATCATCAATTTGATCATCCTCAGAAATAACCTCTCGTGCGGCAATAGCGTCAAGAGTCACCAATGAGTCTAACCCTTTTTTAAACATTGCCACCACCCGAGAGACCATCAATGGGTAATCAAAGGGGGGCTCACTGCTATTAACAGCATCCAATGCCAAAGTCCGCTTGGAGATATTGACGGCAACATCGGCAATACGCTCCAAGTCACTGTTAATTTTTATTACTGAAATAATAAAGCGCAGATCAGTCGCAACAGGTTGATGCAGAGCTAAAATTTTCAAGCACTCCTCTTCTAGTTCGACCTCACGGCGATTGACCAGTTGATCTACTTGAATCACCTCAGTTGCTAAAGCGGTATCGCCACGCTCTAAAGCCTGTACGGATTTGAGAACACTCCCTTCAACCAAGCTGCTCTGAGTCAGCACCAAGCGTTTCAAATGGTTCATCTCTTCCTGTAAATGGATAGCCATCATCTTTGGACCTTTCTACATTTTTCTGCTTCAAAATTTTTAAGCGGCGTGATGACCGCAAGCACTCATTTGTCCCCTAACCAAAACGCCCCGTTATATAATCTTCCGTCTGCTTATGGGCAGGCTTAACAAACAACTTATCGGTTTTATCGTATTCAACCAGTACCCCCTCAAAAAGAAAGGCGGTATAGTCCGAGACACGCGCGGCTTGCTGCATATTGTGGGTAACGATAATAATGGTAAAATCATCGCGTAACTCCTTAATCAACTCCTCAACACGTGCCGTTGATTTCGGATCGAGGGCGGAACAGGGCTCATCCATCAAGATCACTTCAGGATTGACGGCAATAGCTCGGGCAATACACAACCGCTGCATCTGGCCACCAGACATACCAAGAGCTGACTCATGTAAGCGGTCTTTCACCTCAGCCCACAATCCTGCACCGATGAGACTTTTTTCAACCGCTTCATCCAGAACATTTTTATCGTTGATACCGGCAATACGTAAACCATAGATCACATTTTCGTAGATCGACTTCGGGAAGGGGTTCGACTTCTGAAACACCATCCCTACGCGACGGCGCAGTTCAATCACATCCAGATCACCTGAATTGATCTCAGTGCCATCAATACTGATACTACCCTGCATGCGGGAGACATCGACCAGATCATTCATTCGATTGATGCAACGCAAAAAGGTCGACTTGCCACACCCTGATGGGCCGATAAGAGCAGTGACCTGACGGCGAGGGAAAACCATATTAAGATCAAACAGTGCCTGCGACGAACCGTAATAAAAATCTAAATTGCTCACTTCGATAACTGGATCAGCAAGCGGATTCGTGTTAACCGCTGTTTTTTTGTGACTATTTTTCATCATCATCTCCTATTCGGACCGGCTAAAAGGTACCGAAGGTATATTTCTTTTTCATCTGATTCCGTAAACGGATCGCCACACCACTCATGACGATAACAATCAACACCAACAACAGAGTCGTAACAAAGACCATGGGCCGTGCGGCTTCAACATTGGGCGATTGAAAACCGATGTCGTAGATGTGAAAGCCAAGGTGCATGAATTTGCGCTCAAGGTGAAAGAAGGGGAAATCGCCATCGAGAGGCAATGCTGGTGCTAACTTGACCACACCAGTAATCATCAGCGGGGCAACCTCCCCCGCAGCACGCGCCATCGACAAGATCAAGCCGGTCATAATGCCGGGTGATGCCATGGGCAACAAAATACGCACCAAGGTTTGAAAGCGGGTGGAACCAAGGGCTAACGAGCCTTCGCGAATACCTCCAGGGATCGCCCCCAACGCCTCTTCCGTGGTCACAATCACCACGGGAACCGTCAACAGCGCCAAGGTTAGACTGGCCCATAAAAGACCACCAGTACCAAAGGTGGGGGTTGGTAAGCGGTCGGCAAAAAACAGTTCATCAATTCCGCTACCAATACCGTAGACAAAGAAGCCAAGGCCAAAAATTCCATACACAATAGACGGAATGCCAGCAAGATTATTCACAGCAATACGGACTAAACGCACCATAATGCCATCACCAGCGTACTCACTTAGATAGATGGCAGCGATCACTCCAAGGGGAAACGAGAAGATACTCATAACGAAAATTAGCAGTACCGTACCAAAAATTGCTGGGAACAAACCACCTTCGGTATTGGATTCACGTGGCTCACCAATAAACAACTCGAGTAATTTATCGGCGTAAATTGCTGCGGAGCTAAATAACGATAACTGATTCGGCTGATAGCTACGGACAATGTTTGCAAGCTCAATGTGAACAGTGCGACCGTTCATATCGGCAAATTCAGCGTAGTATCCCTCCAGAACACGGCGCTGCTGGCGTTGCTTGGTTAACTTTTCTGCAAAATCTACCTTAAGCAACTCAATCTCTTTTTTGAGATTCAAGCGCTCACTGTCACTCTCTGATACATTTTTATAGGCCAAACGGTGATCGGTAATCTGCCGGACTTCAATTTGACGACTTATGTCACTGACCTCGTCGGCCAGATCAGACAATACATCCTGTTGCTGAGCAACAAGATCGCGACCCGTTTGTAACTGTTGCCACAGTGATTGCTCGCTAGAACGATCAGCTTTCGGTACGACGACAGATAACAATTCGCCATAAAAGTTACCGTATTCAGTGCGCTCAACACACACCACTTGTTCCGGCTGGCTTTGCTCACTAAAGTCAGCGACGCTGATCCAGCGAAAATCGATACCGTAGAGATCTCGGTTACCAACCTTGAGCTGAATGCGGTCACCGCGACCATCAGGATGCGGTTCCTGTTGCAACACTTCGCCTAAGACCACTTGACCATTTGTCATGTTAAACTGGCTTAAATTTGCAGGCCAGAAGGTTCCTAGGCCATTCACCAGAACCACAACAATGAGAGCTAAGCCCATCAATAAGGTGGTGGTAAGAGCTGCTGCCGTCAACCAAACTTGCGGCTCACCTCGGGTTATAAATTGTTTCATAAGTCCCTCAATTATCTCAATCTCTGCACACTACATAAAAGAAACGTGCGGTTTTAAATCTCTCACTGGTAACGATAAACGTTTAAAAACGGCCATATTTGCGCCGTAATCGTTCACGAACAACTTCGGCAACCGTATTCAGCACAAAGGTCAGGACAAACAGTAGAACAGCCGACAAGAAAAGGATTCGATACAGAGTGTCGCCATGCGGAGCTTCGGGTATCTCAACAGCAATATTCGCCGATAGCGGACGCATACCATTGAAGATACTCATCTCCATAATAGGGGTATTTCCTGTGGCCATCAGCACGATCATCGTTTCACCGACAGCACGACCGAGACCGATCATCACAGCGGCAAAAATTCCCGGGCTTGCAGAGGGCAAGACGACCCGCCATACCGTTTGCCATCGGCTCGCCCCTAATGCGAGAGACGCTGCCTTGAGGCTGCCGGGAACATTAGACAAAGCATCCTCAGTAATCGTAAAAATAATGGGGATCACGGCAAAACCAAGGGCAAACGCGATAACAATGCTATTGCGCGAATCGTAGCGTAAGCCTGTTTCACCAAAGAGCCACAGTTTAAAGTTCCCCGCAAAAAAGACCTGCTCAAACCACGGCCCACACTCCACACCAATGGCAACAGCAAGAATCAACAGCGGTGCCATAACAATAAACTCATGCCCACCCTCAACCCGCTTGGCCCACGAGGAATCGCGTAAAGGCTGCCAAAGGATCAACAGTAAGATAAAGGCCAATGGCACAATCAGAATACTCAGGAGAAAGCCGGGAAAATGACGTTCCAACAGTGGCGCAAACCACAGTGCCGCCAAAAAACCGATAATAACCGAGGGCACAGCCGCCATAATTTCAACAGCAGGTTTGATCACATTACGCAAACGACGACTGCCAAATTGGCTGGTGTATATCGCACCAAACAGCGCCAACGGGATGGCAAACACCATCGCATAAAAGGTACCTTTCAACGTGCCGTAGATCAGTGGCATCAAACTAAACTTGGCCTCAAAATCATCACTCGCCGAGGAGGATTGCCATACCCAATCAGGCTGTTGGTAGCTTTCGTACCACACCTTACCAAACAGAGAACTTAAGCTAATTTCTGGGTGTGGATTGGTAATATTCCATAGAGTGAGTTGCGGCCCATCGGTAAATTGTTGCAGGCCAATCACGGCATCACCACGCACAGAGAGGGTGGCTAACACAATAGCTTCCTGCTCAACGATCGAGAGCAAATGGCGCTCACTGGTCGAATAATCGAGATGAAGTGCACCATCTCGATCTAAACTGAGCAGGGTGCGATTGCGTGGCGAGGGGATCAATAAATCGACAGCAGAATCGTGCTGTGACAGGGAGTGGATCAATTGCAAGCGCTTGGTGCCTTCCCCCTCCTCTGTCGGCGCAGGAAACCATACAGTGATCTCCCCTTCGCTGTCACCTACCGCTAACGACAGTTCACCCATTAACATCCGTAACGCATTAATTTGACGGCCATCACGAAAGGCCTGAACTTTATCTAACAACGTTGCTCTGCCGGCAGTTGACAGATCCCAACGCAACAGCGCACCACCCTTGGTTCCAGCAAAGAGGGTACGGCCACTACCATCGAGAGTGATAGCAGTTAAATCATCTGGATGAACATGGCTGAGGCGAAAAGAGGATTTTGTTGTTTCACGATTGCCAAACAGATCTTCCTCTTCGAGCCATTGAACAACTTCCAATTGGTTGTTTTCGCCTTGGCGCACCAATGTCAAACCCTGCTCACCTTGACGAACAACACTACGAACCACACTACGAACCACAGGATCTAAACTGGCAGAAAAGTGAGCTAAATTCTTCAGCGAAATCTCGGCAAATCGTTGCCCAGTCTGATCATAATCTTGGCGGAAGACAACACGCTCAAGAGAGATCTGACCGTCACTCCAGCGCAACGAAATGGTCTTATCATCAACACTCTGTGCTTCAACCACTTGACATCTAGGGTGAGCAAGATCAGCACGGAGTGTTTTAAGTGGCTTACCCGTCGCTAAATCAATAAAAACAAACGATCCATCAGCAGTCACCACATAGGCTATTTCTAAATATTCATCAACACCAACAGCCATTGTTTTTTTATTTTGCAACACCTCGGGTAGCTGGAGACGCTTTGCAACATTTGCTTCTGGCGCTGAGAATAACGGCAGAGCCTCGCGACCAATTAGCAACAGAATAAGGATAACGCTGGCAATAACCAACATTCCACCTGCTCGAATAGCTAATGCGGCCAGCGAATCGTTACGTTTAATTTTTCGTAGTATTTTCTTATCCATAACTCACCGTCACGGGGGAAAAGCAACCAGTTAAACTGGCAACGCAGGACACAACAACACCGTCAAAACATCGGGGACGTTGACGGTGTAGCGATTAACACCTGCACAAGATCCACCCTCCCCCGCAGCATGGGGCTGCGAGGGAAGATAGAGATTATTGAATCACCGCCAATTGCTTTGCTGCAATCGGAGCTGGCAATGGCAGATAGCCATCTTTAACAACGATCTCTTGACCCTCTTTTGACAAGACGAAGGTGATAAACTCAGTGATCAAAGTTGGAAGCGGCTCGTTTGGCTTCTTGGCAACGTTGAGATACAACATGCGGCCAAGTGGATACTTGCCATTCAACACGTTGGCATAGGTTGGCTGGTAAGCAACCCCACCTTGTTTCTTCGCTAAAGCAAGCGCCTTAACACCTGAAGTGCGGTAGCCAATACCTGAATAACCGATGCCGCCGAGGTCTTCCGTTGCAGCGAGAACAACCGATGCTGAACCGGGCTGCTCTTTAACAGTATCCTTGAAATCGCCTTTAAATAGTGCGTGCTTCTTGAAGTAACCATAGGTACCGGATGCCGAATTACGACCGTACATGCTAACAGGGAGTTGAGCGAAATCACCAGTGAGACCAAGTTGCCCCCAAGTAACAATACTTTCAGCCGCACCACCTTTGCGATTTTTAGAAAAAATCGCATCAAGTTCAGGAAGAGAAAGTGAATTAACGGGGTTATCCTTGTTAACAAAAACACCGAGTGAATCAAGAGCCACACCTATTGTTGTGGGCTTGAAGCCATAACGGCTCTCAAACTTTTCGATTTCACTCTTCTTCATTTTACGAGACATTGGACCAATTTGAGCCGTCCCCTCAATCAATGCGGGAGGAGCTGTACTGGAACCTTTGCCTTCGATCTGGATATTTACATTGGGATATTTGGCACGAAACGCCTCCGCCCAAAATGTCATTAGGTTGTTCAATGTGTCAGAACCAACACTGCTCAAGTTGCCGCCAACGCCTTGCACCAAAACATAATCAGATAAGTTCACATCAACCTTCGGTGCGCTCGCATGAGACACTCCGGTCGAGATAAACGTTGCAGCCAGTACAACAAGACCAGCAGTGGCCTTCTTCACAAAATTCCCTACTGCGTTTCTTCTCATTTTCAACTCTCCTTAGATTTCATCATCATTGACTCTGTGCAGAACAAATTACTCTGCGATTCAAGACCCGTGTCTTGTTCCTGTGCAAAGTGCCGTTCAATCGTTAGGATTGCGTTAGCGCTGTGTGAGAAGAGCGCTAAATCGAGTACTGAGTGCTACTTATTGATGTTGCCATAAAAGCAAAGTCGGCCATTTTTCGCTGATAATTGTGAAAAAATAGACAAAGGGTGAGTCGCAGGTTTACAGTTCGGCGGTGATACGGTAAAAACGAACCACCTTTTCATATTAACCACTGGAGTATGACGCATGATTCTCGCATCTGATTTAAAACGAGGGGTAGTGTTCCAACTTGACAACGCACCCTGTGCTGTAATCGACATTAGTCTGCAATCGCCAACAGCTCGTGGTGGCAACACCCTAGTCAAAACTAAATACCGCAACTTACTCACCGCTCAGGTGCTGACCAAGAGTTTCAAATCGGGCGATAAACTCGATGAGGCCGACTTTGCTCGCCGTAAAGGTCAATTCCTTTACGCTACGGGTGATGAAGGGGTATTTATGGATATGGAGAGCTATGAGCAGTTTGAGATTAGCGGCGATCTCTATGAGGATGTTCGGGGTTATCTGACCGATGGTTTAGATCTCGTTCTCGGGGTGTTCAATGAGATGGTGATCACCATCGAACTTCCATTAACCGTCGAATTAATGGTGACCGAAACCGCTCCAGCCATCAAAAATGCTACGGCCACCGCACAAACCAAAGAGGCCACCCTTGAAACGGGGCTGATCATTCAAGTACCGGGTTACTTAGAAAATGATGAGAAAATCAAGGTCGATACGCGTGAGTGTCGCTTTATCTCCCGCGCATAAATCTATCGAAAAAACGCCCTTGACCACTAACAGGCAAGGGCGTTTGTCCTATTATGTAAGCATCCATACGCTAACGGATGGCGATAGAGGAGTGATTGATGAAAAGGCTTAAGTTACACCGAAAAGTTCAATTAGCGCTGGTGTTTTTATCCCTTATTCCTCTGGTTATTCTCGCAATAAATTCGATTTTAACTCTGCGCAAAAGTGAAACCTTCCTACTACAAAAATCGACACAAACCATTGATCAACAAGTCAAAAACAACCTTGAATTGCGCGCCACCATGGTTTCACGCAATGTTAGCGATTTTCTCAATTCGGTGGTTGGTGACCTACACGACTTAGCCAACCTACCCGTAACGGCCGATCACTACCGCAGCTTTCACCAACGGCATCAACGGACAATCCTCTCGTGCCGGAAACCACAACAAACTCCAGCATTGACACGTGAAACAGCCCCCCTCTACTCTGAGTTGACCTTTATCAACCTGAAGGGGCAGGAACAAGTGCGGATCATATCTGGAGTGATCAGTTCAGAGTTACGCAACGTTTCCATCCCTGCCCAGACGACCTATAAGCAGGAAGATTATTTCACCCAGACACAGCCGTTAGCAAAAGGGGAGATCTACGTTTCCCACCTTACTGGCTGGCATACCAGCACAGATTTACCCGAACAGCCCTACACGGGTGTTATCCGCTTTGCCACCAATGTTTTTGCTGCAAATGGAAGCAAAACAGGTATGGTAGTTCTCTCTCTCGACCATTGTCACTTGATGGAGTTTACCCAACATATCAACCCCACCACCATTGAGGGCGAGAGCCTGCCCTCTTACAGCAGCGGTAACTACGCCTTTATGTTTGATGATCAAGGTTGGATGATCACCCACCCTAAACCGTGGGACATTCGTGGCCTTGACGAACAGGGAAAACTCATCCCCCCCTACTCGCCCGACTCATCTCCTACACACATTCAGCAGCGGCGTATCCCCTTTAATCTTGACCATGCTGGATTCGTCCATCCCAACTATCCACTGGTTGCTAAAGGTGTTCGTAATCATCAACACGGTGTTGTTGATGTCACCAATGTTGGTGGTTCTAATAAAATTATGGCCTACGCTCCCATTGAATTCAACTATGGAAACTATCGCCATAATGGGATTTTCGGTGGGATCACTATTGGTGCTGAACTCAATGACTTTCACCAACCTGCTCTCGATGCCTCGCAAGCAATTCGTTCTGAATTCAGTCAGTACATTGCAACTAACTGGCTAATTATTCTCCTCACCGCTGTTTTAGTGCTCTTCACCGCCTGGGTTCTTTCAATCAATATGACGCAACCGATTCTCGACCTCATCGAAGGCACAAAGAGGATGGCCGACGGTGAACAAGATGTTCGCGTAATGGTGTCAACAAACGATGAGATTGGCGACCTTGCCCTTGCTTTTAACACCATGGTTGCTCAACTCGGCAAACGCAGTGATAAATTGATCCACACTCTGGATGATCTACGCCGCTCTCAGCACGATATCCTTCAAGCGCGTAATTTCAACAACGCCATCATTGAAAGTATGGAAACAGGTCTACTGACTCTCAACGAAGCTGAAGAAGTTCTCACCATTAACAGCTCAGCGTGCCGTGTTCTCGCTATTTCAGCCACAGAGAGTGGTCAGCAACTTCAACAGGTTCTTAACCATTGGCCAGAACTCTATCGAGCAATTTTTAAGGCCATTCACCATGAGATTGACAACAACTCACAACCGTGGAATCGCTATATAGAAGTGCAGCGTCAAGGGGTGCAGCGCACCATCCGTTTAGCTATCTTTCCCCTCAATCAGCAGTCACAACGCAGTCATATTGTCACCGTTGAAGACCTGACTGAACGCGTCAACATGCGCAAGCATCTCGCCCGCATGGAACGTTTGGCGGCTTTGGGCAAATTTTCAGCAGGCATTGCACATGAAGTGCGCAACCCGCTAACAGGGATCAGCCTGTTACTCGATGAATTACACGACCGCCTTCTTTCCTCACCAAAGGATCAGAACCTTATCCGCAAGGCTCTCGACGAAATTGAGCGTCTAGATAATCTCGTCAATGAACTGCTACACTACACCACCTCTACGGTCAAACGCAGCACTTTTAGCCCTATGCTACCAATTGTACAACAATCACTTGCCACCATCGCTCGCCAGTGTGAGCAGGCTGGAGTGACAGTAATTCAAAGCTGCTGTGGTCAAGACGTTGACCTACGCCTTGACCCAGCTAAAATACATCAAGCGTTATTGAATCTTTATACCAACGCGCTCCAAGCGATGCCTCAAGGCGGGGAACTTAATGTCAAACTTGAGCAACGCAGCGACGGCGTTCAACTGACAATCAGCGACAGCGGTGATGGAATTTCGAGTGATCGTTTATCAATGATCTTCGATCCTTTTCACACCAGCCGTGGTGAAGGGACTGGACTCGGACTCTCCATCACCTATAATATTATCACCGAGCACGATGGTACCATCGACGTAGCAAGCGTCGAAAACCAAGGAACGACCTTTACAATTTTTTTACCAACTCAAACTGACACAGCACAGTTGACGGAATAAGTGAGGTTAGGCGTGGAACGAATTTTAATTGTTGACGATGAAGCCTTTATTCGCGAGAACCTTGAACGGATTCTCACCGATGATGGTTACCGAACCTATTCTGCAACAGGTGGTGATGAGGCGACGGCTCTGCTCAAGAATGAGGAGATTGATCTGGTTCTTCTCGATCTTAATCTTGGTTGTGAAAGTGGCCTCGATGTTCTTGAACGACTAAAAAAAATTGATCCTAAAGTACTGGTTATTATCATTACGGGTTACGCCACAGTTGAAAGTGCTGTCGATGCGCTCAAGCTTGGGGCCTACGATTACATTAAAAAACCATTTAAAGCCGATGCCATCCATCTCATTGTCCGGCTGGCCCTCGAAACGCAAAGCCTACGCCGTGATTTGCGCCGACTCAGAAGACGTGGCGGCTCTGATCCTCTTTCGGGGGGGGAAATAGTTGGTGCCAGCGCTGGCATAAAAGAGGTTTTTACCCGCTGCCGCGAAGTCGCTCAGCACGAATCTGCTACGGTACTTATCACTGGTGAAAGTGGCACGGGAAAAGAGCTCGTCGCCCGAGCCATTCATGCGTTATCGCCTCGCAAGCAACAACCACTTATTGAGATCAACTGCGCATCACTACCCTACAATCTTCTAGAGTCGGAACTGTTCGGCCACGAGCAAGGAGCCTTTACTGATGCGAAATCGAAAAAGATAGGACTGTTGGAAGAGGGCAACGGTGGCACTATTTTTCTCGACGAGATTGGCGAAATGGAGATGAGCCTTCAGGTCAAACTCTTACGAGTCATTGAGGAACGCAAAATTCGCCGCTTAGGTGGAGTACGCCACATCGATATCGACGTACGACTTATTTCTGCCACCAATCGCGATCTTAAGCAAGCGATTGAGGATAAAAGCTTTCGTGAAGACCTCTACTACCGCCTCAATGTTTTCCCCATCAATGTACCGCCACTACGAGAACGTAAAGATGATATTCCACGGCTGATGCAACATTTTCTTACTTACTTCAACAACCAGTTCAATAAAAAGATCCAAGATGTTTCGAAAGAGACACTGGAACTACTTAATCACTATCATTGGCCTGGAAATGTGCGCGAACTACGCAATGTAGTAGAAAGAATCTGCATTATGCATCGTGGTGACACCATTTTGCCTGAACATCTACCTCAAGAGATTTGGGGCGAACACCATGAGATCACATCACCATTTAACCTTGATCTGCCACCAAGCGGTATCGATTTCGACAGTGTCATTCTCGATATAGAGCGCGAATTAATTACCAAAGCGATGACACGAACAGCTGGCAATATTGCCAAAGCGGCGCGCTTGCTCAACATTCCACGTGGCACGTTGCGATATAAACTTGAAAAATACGCGATTGACATCAGCAGTACAGATTAAATCAAAACGGCCAATTTTGGCCACTTATGGCGACTAACCTCCACTCTTCATCCTCTGCGCGCACGGTTTCACCTGCCCAACGCCCCTATCAATGCGACTATCTCCCTCTACAATCAAGATTCAACCACCTGTAATTACAGACTTTTACCTACCACTTCGACATACCAGTTCCATCAAAAAACATCGAACGCCCTCTTTGGCACTGCCATTGCTATATACAGTATACGGCAACAGCGTTGCTCTGCCACTGCGCTGTCAGCGCGTTACAGACCTTACACATAGATGAAGATGGGAGTTCAAAATGATTCACTCTGCATGGAACCGCATGTGGGAGATGCACGATGACGTAAAGGCATTAGTGCTCTTTTCACCTGTGGCGCTACTCAAGCGAGTAAAAGGACAAACGGATCAACCGTTCCACCTCAGTGAAGGGCGTCATGAAGATGACGTTGATCTCGCCGACGAGATCGATGAGGCCCCCGCCGAGCATACTGGCCGCCTAACCAGTGGTCCAGACGGTGTCAATGAAGGGGAGCCGCGAGAATATACCACACGACAAAAAATTGGCTTAGTTTTAGGCCCCTTGCTGTTTATTTTGATGTTAGTGATCCCTACGCCAAACCAGATGGAACCATCCGCTCAAAACATGGCAGCCATCGCCCTACTTATGGCAACATGGTGGATGTGCGAATCGATGCCTATCCCAGCAACCAGTTTATTGCCCATCGCCTTATACCCTATTATGGGGATCATGCACACCAAAGCTGCGACAGCACCCTATGCTAGCCATTTGATTTTCCTATTCATGGGTGGATTCATCATTGCGTTATCGATGCAACGCTGGAACCTCCACCGCCGTATCGCAATGAATATCATCAAAGCGGTTGGTTTTTCTCCTGGTCGACTTATTTTTGGCTTCATGGTTGCCACTGCAACCCTGTCTGCCTTTGTCTCCAACACCGCAACGACCGTTATGATGATGCCAATTGGACTGGCGATTATTAGCCACGTCGCTGAAGAGGGTCGCAAAGAGGGTCTCGACAAAGAGATTGATTTCACTCAAGGTAACTTCAATTTCGGCCTCAATCTCATGCTCGGTATCGCTTATTCAGCCTCAATTGGTGGTATCGCAACACTCATCGGAACACCGCCAAACACCATCCTCGCGGGTTACTTACAAAAAACCTACGGCTACGAGATCACATTTGCGACATGGATGAAGGTCGGCGTACCCTTAGTGTGCATCATGTTGCCACTCTGTTGGATTTGGCTGATTAAGATCGCCAACCCTCTCAAACTCAAAAAAGTACCTGGTGGGCGTGCACTGATCACTAAAGAACTAGAGGCCATGGGAAAAATGAGTACTGGGGAGCGTTGGACTGCTGTGGTATTTGCTTTCACAGCTCTTGGATGGATCTTCCGCAAGGATTTAAGTTTTATCTTACCGAATCCGGCTTTTGTTACCGACGCCGCCATAGCCATGACCGGTGCCCTTATTTTATTTATTATCCCCGTTAACTTTAAACGTAATCAATTTGTCATGGATTGGCATTGGGCATCGAAAATGCCATGGGGTGTTCTCATCCTCTTTGGTGGTGGTCTTTCCATGGCCGCAGGCTTTAAAACGACTAAGTTAGCAGCCTGGATCGGTAACCAAGTAAGCTTACTAGCTGATGCACCGATCTTATTATTAATTGTTGCTGTTGTTACCTTGATTATTTTCTTAACGGAACTTACCAGTAACACTGCAACGTCAGCCATGGTTATGCCGATCCTTTCTGCCGTGGCCATTGGCCTTGGTCAAAACCCATTGCTGTTGGTTATTCCAGCGGCCATTGCGGCGTCCTGCGCATTTATGTTACCCGTTGCCACCCCACCAAATGCGGTAGTATTTGGTTCAGGCTATGTCACCATTCCGCAAATGGCCCGCAGCGGATTAGGCCTCAATATTGCTGGTATTTTTGTGACGGTGCTTATCACCTACCTTTTTGTTATGCCAAACTTCGATATTGTCATTGGTCAACTACCACTCTGGCTTGAAGCGGTACCAAAATAAAAACAGCCCTACCGCGGCCGTTTAAACGGCTGCGGTAGGGGAAGTTTTTCACCTCACAATGGCTCAATCCCTCACATCGGTAAATTCCTACTTCGCATTAAAACCAGCAGCATAATATTAATTAGATTGAATTTCAGCGACGATTTGGCTAACCTTAAAATAACAGCGTTTTACTCGGTTGTATCCATATACATCACCTGTATGAATTGAATTGGGGCACAAATTTGCAACTATTCCAAACTAAAGGCGATCACGAGACAAGTGAGCAACGTTATTTTTATCGTATTGCGTGGATCGCTCAATTTATCTGGGCAGCACTCTTTATTGGCGTACTCGTCGTTCAACACCATCAAAGCGAACAGGAGGTTCTTGCCTTAGCGCAACAATCGGCCACGCTATCATTTACTCATAACGATAATGTTCGCCGTTGGAATTTACATACTAACGGTGTCTATCTGCCCACCGAAAAAGAGGGCCCACAACAAATCATTACTCGTGACGGCATGCGATTGCAACGAACTGTTCCGGCCCAAATGCTGAGCCAGATGCAGGAATATTCATCGGACGATAGTGTTCAAAGTAAGATCACCAGCCTTGCACCAATTAATTCCGCGAACATCCCCGACCCATGGGAACGACAACTTCTCGAAACGAAACAACAATCCCCCGTTTCACAGATTGTTACCGACGATGGCCAAGCATACTATCGTAGTTTTCACCCAATACCTTCAACGGATCAGTGCCTCTCTTGCCACGACAACGCACACACAACTAATGGCAGCATTGATGGCGCGCTGAGTATTCGTGTTGCCTTAAAACCATTGAGAATGATGTTGCGAACAAAGGTGATCGCAACAACTGTCAGCTTATTTTCTTTATGGTTTTTGGGTGGTATCGGTATCGCGACAACAACGCGAAGCTTGATTAAGAGAATTCAGTCACGTGATAAAGCTTTATTGAAAATGGTACACAGTAAAAACCTGTACAGCGCCTTGAGTGCGACCAATCAATCGATAGCGAAACAAACATCTCAAGAGCAATTATTTCAAGATGTGTGCGATATTGCGACAACCTTTGCTGGCTTCAAACTAGCTTGGGTGGGCTTAGTTGACAAAGAGTCGAAACAGGTTCAGCCCGTTGCCCGTGCGGGCAGTATGGACGATTATATTGATGAGATCAATGTCTCCATTGATCCGGATAAACCTGACGGAAAAGGCCCCACGAGCATTGCCATTCGCGAAAACAGACCAGTTGTGATCTCAAATTTTCTTCAAGAACTGCGCGGAACATTGTGGTACGAACCCGCCCAACGCAATGGCATCCGCTCCTCAGCTGCCTATCCAATTTGCGCCGATGGCATAGCGATTGGTGCGCTCAAAGTGTATGCCGATCAAACCGATTTTTTTAATGATGAACTAAATGAATTGATGCAACAGATGGCAAAAGATCTATCATTGGCCATCGACCACTTTGAACAGCAAAGCCAATTGGAACGTTCACAAACGCTCAACCAAACTCTCATTGATGCCTTACCGTATCCAGCATTGCTAGCACGTTATTCTGACCAGCGCGTTATCACAGCAAATCGCAAAGCGCTCGAAATGGGGATCGTTATTGGCGAGATCAATCATTGTTGTCAACTTCCAGAGCAACAAAGTGGCGACCAAATCAAAGTAAAAGAGAAGCAACGCGAAGATGGCCGCTGGGATATGATTTGTTGGTGTCCTGTGGATGAATCAAATGATGGCGATATCTATCTTCATTTTGCTGTCGATATTACTGATCGCAAGAAACAAGAATCACATGTTATCGACATGGCTCATCATGACACGCTAACTGGGCTGTATAACCGTCGTTACTTAAACAACCAACTTGAGCAAACACTTGGTCAAGAAAATCCCGATCCGTTTACCCTCATTCTTCTCGACCTTAACGGCTTCAAGCAGGTAAATGATCAATATGGCCACTTAACAGGTGACAAACTATTGATTCAGGTTTCGCGGCGGCTGAGCGGCGTACTGCGCAATTGTGACACACTCAGTCGCTGGGGTGGCGATGAATTTGTCATTATGATCCCCAACCGCTTACTGACTCTTAATCATAATCTTGTCCAAAGGATAATCCATGTTTTCGATCAGCCATTTCAATTTGAACACGGACTGATCACCTCTTCAACCAGCATTGGCCTAGCAACCTACCCTGGAGACGGAAATACCGCTGAGGCACTGCTTAAAGCCGCTGACAACAATATGTACCAAGACAAACTATCAACAAACAAAGATTGAATTTCAGCCTAGCGCTCTGGAACAACAATGTCATCATCAAGAAAGTCGGGTGAAAAATACTTGAAATTATTTTTACCTGATCCCTTCACGTGGTACATAGCGATATCAGCGTGTTTAAGCAAGACATCGACCTGCTCGCCATCTTTAGGGTAAAGGGCGATACCGATACTGGATGAGACAGAGATCTCTTTGTCACCGATACGGAAGACATCGGCCAAGCTCTTAACGATCTTCGCGGCAATAAGGGTGATGTTTTCAGCATCTATCGTATCCTCAAAGATCGCCACAAATTCATCACCACCCATTCGGGCAACGGTGTCAACCTTACGCACTTCACTCTTTAATCGTTGAGCAACCAAGATCAACAGTTCATCTCCGACACTGTGACCAAGAGTATCATTGACCTTTTTAAAACCATCCAAATCAAGCATCATCACTCCAACGGAGTGCTTTAACCGTTCAGCCTGATGAATCGCATGCTGTAAACGATCATGAAATAGCAGCCGATTAGGCAATTGGGTCAATTGATCATAATGGGCCAGCTGCTCCATCTTCTGTTCATCCTCTTTGCGCGCTGTTATATCAGTAGCAATCCCCACATAATGGGTCACCTCTTGCTCATCATTGTAGACCGCACTAATCGAAAGCCATTGCGGATAGACCCCGCCATCTTTGCGACGGTTCCAAATTTCCCCTTGCCAACTACCTTCTGTCTCAAGTTGATCCCACAGCTGACGATAAAACGCACTGTCATGACGATCTGATTTTTGCATCGAGCAATTTGCACCAATACACTCACTTTGCGTATAGCCATTCATAGTCAAAAAAGTTTCGTTGCAATCGATGATATTTGCTTCAGCATCAGTGATGACAAGTGCTTCGTGGCTATTTTCGAAAAACTTTGAAGTGATTCGCAACGATTCCTCAACCTGCAAACGCTCACTTATCTCATTTTGCAACTCATCGTTGATTTGTGCTAAATCCGCTGTGCGTTCTGCGACTTTCTCTTCGAGAGAGTTTGCGAGCTGACGCAACTCTTCTCGTGAATCGAACAGACGACCAAGCATCATTTTCATGGACAAGGCTAACCGTCCAACTTCATCGTTACTTCTTATTGGAATGGTAACGTCTTGTTCCCCCATGGCTATTTTATCAGCTACCAGAGTCAGTTCTTTGATTGGACGGGTTAATACCCGAGCTAAAAAGGCGGTGACCACACTCAGGCAAATAGCGAACACCGTTAACAATGCCGTTAGTTTTTGCCGAAACTGATTCGACTCCTTTTTCATCAACTCATATGATGCAAGCGCACTCAGAACAATAAATCTGTCTTTATGCAGGGGATCAAAGAAAAACTTTCGTGCGGCAAGTCCACCCCTATTTTCTGGCAAATCAAATGCGGTATCTTTCATCGTTGCTGAACTGAGCAAAAACTCGTTTAGCGGGTAACTATCTTGAATTCGATGTTGTATATTAAATTCGAACGCAAAGGGTAGTTCAGGATTCGGATGAGCAAGATAGTCGCCTCTGTTATTGGCGATAAAATAGGTGATCGTATTCTCTTGATGAATAAAACTGTAACTAATTTCTGCAAAGTCAACATTGATAACAATAATTCCAATTCGTTTACCAGAACCTGCATCAACGGGAGTTCCAATACGCAACATAGGTTGCGCTGGTAGCGTAATTCGTCCTTGCTCACGATTTAAGTTGATTGGCGACAAATAAACTTCACCTTGGTTCAAACGAACAATCTGTTGGAAATAATCTCGATGCCCCTTATCCTGTAGTTGATCTCCCCTTATCTCATCAATAGAACCGGAGAGCTTATCGACACGAACATATTCACGACCTGTGTCATCAGCGCAGATCAAACGAATACTTTGATACGCACTGCGTTCTTGAAGCACCGTTCGAAACAGGTTAGCTAAGCGCTCACGCCACACTGCTTCCGTCGTATTCTCCAAATCATCATACCCATCACCTGTTTTTGCTCGAACAACTCCACGAACTTCTGCTGAATGGGTCAAAAAAAGAGCATCTTCTCGAAACGTTTGATAAGCCATCTCTAAGCGGACATTCTCGCGCCTCAAATCATCATTAAGCCGTGACAATGCCTGACGATGCAACATAGCGTCGCCATCACGATAGAAGATAAATCCCGTAGCAATAATGCCTATCCCAGCGATCAAAAATGAGGTTAAAGCAATCTTAAAGGGTAATGAAAAATTATTTTTCAACACAACGTCCTTCTTTTTATGAAAACGTCCGAACACGGTTATGTCAGGTTTATCTTCAAACCACATGATGATATCTATGCGTAATGTACCATTATTGAAATAAAATCACTATCAAAGGAAACGCAGAGACATAAATCAAAAAATATTATTGATGACAAAAAAGTAACACTCTCTTGATTATCTGTGCAGATCGTGACATGAATCAAATCAAAAAAATAACTTAACAAACAATAGATAGTTACGTTCCAACTGAGGGCTGCAAACGATGCGTAAGATATTCCAAAAAACGGGCCGACATTTCTACGCCATTCTTTTTGGTGAAGATTCCCTTGAACGAGCCTGTGGTGAAATTTCCGATTCCGACTGCCATGAAAAACGCTATAATCACAGCTTAAACGTTGCCAACGGTGCGGTCACAAAACTAGCTGAACAAATCGCTGGGCCCAATTTAGTGCTCATTTGGTTGTTACAGGTATTGGGAAGCCCCATTTGGATGCTCGGTTGCCTCGTGCCCATCAAGCAAACGTTTTCTCTACTGCCGCAAATGGTCGCGGCGGGGCAGATTCGCCGCCTCGCCATTCGAAAATGGGTCTGGGTTGGCGCTGCTGTACTACAAACGATATGCTTGCTTCTCATTGCCTTCTTTTCTACAGCTAGTTCACCGCTGGTTGCAGGGCTTATCATTTTAGCCCTCTTTGCCCTATTTAGCATGGCTAGCGGTACGGCTTCAATCGCCTTTCAAGATGTTATCGGTAAAACTGTTACGAAAGGCCATCGAGGAAAGCTACTCGCCACACGATCTCTGATTGGTGGCATTCTAACCTTGGTCGCAGGTAGCGCCCTCGCTCAATTGAAGGGCTGCCAAGACCCCATGTGGACAATCCAAATGCTGCTGCTTTGTGCGGCATCATTATGGATGCTTGGCGCTGTTTTTTTTGCCGGAATCCGTGAGGACTCGGGAGCAACCAGTGGTGCACGAAACCCAATTGCTGAAGTAACGCATGGATTGATCTTTTTCCGTCAGCACCGTGGATTTCGACATTTTATCTATGTTCGCGCTCTGCTACTGAGCGTTGAACTAGCAACACCTTTTTACTTTATGCATGCGCGTAGCCTCGGATCTATTGATGGTTCTGACATTGGCTTATTGGTCGCAGCAATTGGTTTTTCACAACTGCTCAGTAGCCCATTTTGGGGTCGAATGGCGGATGAAACGAGTCGCAAGGTGATGCAGTACAGCGCACTTATCGCCACAGCAGCTGCGCTCATCGCTCTGTGCTTAATGTTAATACCGAGTGCGGACGTTCAAAAATGGCTCTACCTAGGCGTATTCATCTTAATTGGCTTGGCTGAATCGGGAATTAGACTGGGAAGAAAAACCTATCTAGTTGATGCTGTTCCGAACGATGAACGAGCAACGTTTGCTGCCTTAAGTAACTGCATCATTGGTCTTTTAGCTTTAAGCATGAGCGCTTTCGGCCTGATTGCGCAGTTCTACGGCATATCATTGTTGATTGCATTACTGGGTGGTCTAGCCCTATTGGCGACAATTTTTTGCCAGCGCTTACCTGAAGCAGATCACATGCTAGAGCATACTCTTGAAGGCTCCAACTAGCGTAGCATATTGAAACGTAAATCCTGATTGGATCAGTTTGGTCGGCAGAACACGACTACTCGCGAGCAATAATGCGGAAGCCATTTCACCGAGGGCAATTTTTGCTAACCAGCCGGGTACTGGTAGAATGGTTGGCCGATGTAGAGCCTGCCCAAGTGTTTGAGTAAATTGTCGATTGGTCACCGCTTGCGGGGAGCACAGATTGATTGGCCCTGAAAGACTCTCATTTGCGATAATGTGTTCGATAGCGTGCACCACATCAGACAGAGAGATCCAACTCATATATTGTTCACCCGTACCAATAACACCACCAAGGCCCCACTTAAACGGCAGTAACATTTTCGGCAATGCGCCACCGTTTGCATCGAGAACCATTCCCAAACGGATATTAACCACCCGAACACCGGCATCAACAACGGGTAACAGCGCGGCCTCCCACTGCTTACATACCTGAGCAAGAAAACCCGTTCCCTGTTCACTTTGTTCGTTCAGCTCTTCAGCACCGCGATCACCGTAAATACCCACTGCGGAGCTACAAATCAGCAGCTTTGGGCTATTTTCTTCACAGGCAAAATATTTGGCGATACATTGGGTGCCCTGAACGCGGCTGGACAAGATCCTTGCCTTTTTCTTCGCGGTCCACCGCCCCTTAGCAATATTTTCACCAGCTAAATGGATCACCACATCGAAGCGATGATCACCAAGGTCAATCAACCCTTGACTCGGTTGCCAGCATGGGGGTGTCGTCGAGCCACGCCGTAGCGACAACACCGTATGTCCTTGTTCAGTAAAATAAGCTGTTAACGCCTGACCAATTAATCCTGAACCACCTGTAAGTAATAGTTTCATCGTCACCTCAGAATCATCATTCGATCATTATCAACTTATTCAGTCTAACAGATTAGATTACTTAAAGTTGGATAGTGCGGGACTCTTCGCGATCCATTGGCGTAACTGTACGGACAGATTCTTGACCGTTTTCTATCACCAGAACCTCAACCCTCTCCTCTTTTGCCCCTTTTCCGTATGAGGCAACAATCCCCGCCGCACGATCTAAATCGTCCTCACTGGGTTTGCCACTTACCACGCCAAGGGGGCCCGAAAAATTGCAACTGCGTAGCAAATAGCCTACATCGCCTGCGACCCGTTTTAATGCCTCATTATTGGATTTATTTCGCCCGAGGGTTAATTTTGCAACAGCGGACAAGCGGAAAGGACGACCGTATTTTAACAGCTCAACGTCGGTCACTGAACACTGAGGTTGATGATCAAACAGATCTCGTAATCGACCTGAAAAGGAACTTTCAGTCAACATACAGCCACCACCGGAGGACGGATACTCCTTGGCACCAAGCTCCTTAGCCAATTGCTCTTGTGGCTTACGCGAGCGACCCTGAATATCCATCAGCTGCTCACGG
>Ga0193956_1000228_pt1 | contig 27176 bp, 19 predicted proteins | sample BB_7_MG_FD_140358 | JGI IMG/M metagenome (GOLD analysis project Ga0193956, IMG submission 140358) | Microbial mat bacterial communities from the Broadkill River, Lewes, Delaware, United States - BB_7_MG | ecosystem: Environmental > Aquatic > Freshwater > River > Microbial mats | place: USA...
TAGATATCAATGTGATAAAAGATTACGCAATTCCAATGCAAAAATCAACAGTAGATGCACTAAAATTTACAGTTGCTATGATAAATGTAGATTGTGTAGATGAGATACAAGAGTGCTTCAATAAAGTCTTAATTTCAGAGAGCAAAACAGATGATTTATACGAGATGATAGAAACTCATGTTCTAAATGAATCAAAAAGTAAAGAAGATTTTGAAATATATCACAATATGCTTTCAGCTTTAAGAAAAAGTGAGAAAATAGCTGATAGAGCTATGAGTATAGCTTCACTACTTTTATATGCTTCCGTTGGTGGTGAGATTCATCAAGTTTAGTGGTTTTTGTCTATAAAGAGTTGACACTTTTTAGAATAGCATGGTAAAAGGGACAATGATTTTTTCTTGCCCCTTTTTTTATGAGGAATAAAATGTATTTGTTCTACTAATATTACCTAAATATTTAATTTATCATTACATTTAAGAAGTATTTTTTCTAAATTGATTTTTATTTTTAATAACTTCTCATATTTTCCTACTATTAAATTCTGAATATTTATATCAATCTTGCCATCTATATTAATAGGCAATTTCACTGGAATATTGGACATATGGAGTATATCTAATTTCCCATTATTTGATTCTGCGGTTTTATATTTATATGTTATCTGATTAAGGTATATTTTTAAATATTTTGGGTTTATAATTTCTTGATAATTATTTCTTAAAATAATTCTTCCACATTTTTCTGAATATAAATAATCTGTTTCTCGATAAAATACAACTCCTGCATATCCATTTGTTGTCCAAGTCAATTCACTTGCTTTACCTTGCTTATTTGAATTATTAAAAAAGTCTTGACTAACTGTACCCATTAAACCTTCATTAATTGTAGCAGATGAATAAACAGGTATGCCATCTTTTTTAAAATTATTATAAATATTTTCCTCACTAATTTTATTTGAACCTTTATTAAGTAAGGCAATTCTTTCCATTGTTATTACTTGATAGTTTTCAATATTAAGCTCATGATTCATTATATTATTTATATTTATAATTTTATCTTCAATTGTTTTTTTATATTTTATAATTTCATTATATTTATCAATAAATTTATTTTGTAAATCAATATCAATTTTACCTTTTGTATTTGTTATCAGTTTTAGTTCAATTTTTGATACTAAATCCTTATTTAAATAACTAACTCCACTTTCTGATGTTAGAATATTTTTAAATTCTTTATTTAATAATAGTGCAATATATTGTAAATTTATAATTTTCTTAAACTTAGGTTTTATTATTAGTACAGCAGTATTATTAGCATTAAAGAGACTTTTTTGCACACTTATAACACCAGAATAACCTTTTGTTTGATAAGTAAGACAAGGCAATTCTTCTTTTTTAACTAATGAATTATTATTATAACCCTTTATTATATTAGATGAAGTATATACAGGAATATTACCATTTCCATTATAAATTTCTTCATCTGTTATTTGATGCCCTTGATTTATATAAAATAAATCACTAATTCTAGCTGTCATTTTTTTTACCAAATAAATCATTTAATTCATTTGTTATTGAATCTACAAATATTTCTAGTTCTTCATATGTAATAGTTTTAATCTCTTTTACTCTTAAATATTTTTCAGGTACAAGTGTAAGTGCATATGTGATTTCTTTTTTACTTATATCATAATAGACATTATTTTCAGAATCATATTCAATATTCAATTCTTCAAATATTGGTAAAAAATCTTCACTTATACTATCATTTCTGAGAAAACTATCTAGTGTAAATTTTTTATAGTTACCTTTTTTATCAATAGATGTATTTTTAATTAATGTTTTATGATTTTCTTCTGATAAAATAGCTTTTGTATTTAATTCATCCCATAGCATATTTTTAACTTTATTAATCTTTATTTTTGGATATTTAATTGTTTTTTTCTTTAAAATATCTTTTAATGAGATAACGCCATGTTTTTTACCTTTTATTTCTTTATCCCATTCATTTAAATATATCTTGGTTTCATCTTCAGCTTTTAAGTCATATATTTGTTCTATTTTAGATATATTTTTTGCTCCATTGATATCTATATATGGAAACATTTCATTGTGAAGATAACTACCATCTTCAGCTGTTAAATTAGTTGGAAATCTTTTATCCGAGTTTGCAAATCCATCATTATCAACTATATATGTATATATACTTTCACTTGCTAATTTTTCATCTTCTATGCTATTTAGTGCTATTTTTCTTTTTTCTATAAAAATCACATAAGTTTTCCATTTTGTATATGGTGCAAAAGAAAATTTTGGTAAAGAAACAATGGTGTTTATTTTACATTCTTTTAAAATATATTCTCTCAAAGGAGCCAATGTTGGTGCTTCCATTATACCTTCTGGTACAATTACTAAAGCTTTTCCACCATTCTTTAATAATTCAATGGTTTTAATTAAGAAATTAAGTTCAAGCCTTTTATTATTATTAGAATTTAGGAACAAATCTGTGCTTTGCTTATCGGAAATTGCAATATCACCTTTTCCGTAAGGTATATTTGTAATAATATAATCTAAGTTTTTTGTTAGTTCTGTAGAGCTAAGAGTATTAACTCTCTTTATATCTGAAAATCCATCCCCTGCTAATATCATATTTGTTCTCGTTCGTCCTATATTGCTATGATTAATATCATAACCTACAATGACTTCACTTGCTAATTTTGATGTATCAATATCAGGATAATTTATATCACATTCTTGTTTAATATATTTAAATGTTTCAGTTAAAAATCCACCTGTACCACATGCAATATCAGCAACAATTTTTTTATTTTGTATAATATTTTCTATATCATTATCATTTAAAAACATTCTAACTAATGGCTGTATTATATGTCTTCTGGTAAAAAATTCACCTAATGAAGATTTGTTTTTTTTACTTACCAGAGTTTCATAAACTTCTCCAAATAAATCTATTTCTAAATCTTTTGCAGGAATATTTGATATTTCTTCATGGATTTTCATAATAACAGATTCTTTTTTACTAATTTTATCTATATATTCTCTGTTGTATATACTTCTTAAATTGCTAATAAAATCAAATATTATATTACTGTCTTTATCTTTCGTAATAAAGATATCAGAATACTTATCTTTTAATTCTTTTTTTGCCCTAGCCCCAATTATATCATCAACAGCTTTAATTATATCATCAGGAGTTAAGCATGAATCCCATAAAATATTTTCTTTATCCATTATCATTTTTAATGCAATAAAAGAAACAGTAAAATTTATTTTTAAATCATCTTTCCCATCTATTTCTGTAACTTGTCTATATCTATTATCTAATTTTTTAATAATTAACTGTAGATCTTTTTGAGTGAATTGTTTTTCAATTAATTCAGTTAACTTAAATTTATTTTCATTTGGATTGTCGTATATTAATTTTAGTAAATGTGTTCCAAAAAAATAATCAACTTTTTTACCGTTAATTATAAGTTCTTCCCATTTATTATTAACTAGTACACGAACTTCTATGTTTGGGACATGCCCTATAACAACTCTACAGTTAACTACTTTTGAATTATTTAAACCATTTGCATACATAATTGCTTGAGTTAAAGCATCTTCATTAGTACCAGATTTTTTATTTTCGATTATTATATCAATATTATCATTATTAAATATTAAGACATCCAATTCACCTTTGCTTTTTCCTGATACTGATTCAATATTATTATCTATTCTTTTTATGCCAGTTTCATTATATTTTACTATTTCTTGATTATTATCATAATGCTTTAGTAACGCTGTTCTTACATTAAAATCAACTTCATTTTCTTTCCCTTTAGGAATAACTATATCAATTTTATCATTTAGTATTAAATCTAAATCTTTTTTTAGAAATTCAAGTTTTTTAATTGACATATTTTACCTTTTTTATTCTCATTTTTAATATTTTGCATTTTACCATTCTTTCGTTTTAATTATGATTTAGTCAAAGTTTGTTAATTTAATACACTTTTATTTTTAGTAGTATAGTATATTATATTTTCTTTTACTAAAAATATGTCATTTTGTAATGTTTTTATACTCTACAACGACTGAAGTAAAAGAAGTGTTGTGTTACGTATCAAAATTGTATTTGTGTTTTTGAATAAATCTCAAATATCTTTTTTATCCCTTTATATATTTATGATAAAATATTAAAATAAATAAAAGTAACCAACAAGTAACCAAAAAAAGATAAAATTATATATCACTTAACATAGGGGCATTATGAATACAGTTTTAGTAGTAGAAGATGAGCAGGATATTTTAGATTTGATTGAATATACACTTTCGAAAGAGGGTTATGACGTAATTTGTTGTTTGGATACTTCAAATGTTGTGGCACTACTTGATGAAGAGGATGTGGCTTTGATCCTTATGGATCGAAATCTTCCTGGTGTTGAGGGGAGTTTGTTTATTCAAGATATTCGAGAAAAAGGATATGTAAATCCTGTGATATATCTAACTGCTAAAGATAAAGATGAAGATGTTCTTGATGGTTTTGAAAGAGGAGGGGATGACTATATCACCAAACCTTTTAATTTAAATGTACTAAAAGCTAGAGTAAAAGCTGTTATAAAAAGAACAAAAAAAGAGATAGATATTTTAAAAGCTAGAGATATAAAATATCAAGCAAATCAAAAAAAGTTTTTTATAGAGGATAAAGATATCCCATTAACACACTTAGAACATGACTTACTCCTAGAGTTTCTAAAAAATCAAGATGTACTATTAAGCAGAGATACTCTTTTACAAAATGTATGGGAAGATTATATTGATGTGAAATCAAAAACTGTAAATGTAGCAATCAAAAGATTAAAAGAAAAAATAGACCCAAGTGGTGTGAAACAATATATAAAATCAGTTCGTGGTGAAGGATATATCTTTTGCTAAAACTTCATGATATATTTTTACGTAAATTTTTACTATTATTTACGGCTATTTTTATAAGTTTGGGGATAGTTTTTTATTTTTGGATAAAAGATATTTATGTGCATCAAACAAAAATTGACTTACTACACAATATCGATATAGTCTCTTTACAAATTTCAAATCTAAAAGATGTTGATATTCAAGCAAAATCAATAAAAAAAATGATTGGACTGCGTGTAACTATTATAAATAAAGATGGAATAGTAATAGGTGAAAGTGATCAAGAAAAATCTTTAATGGACAATCATAAAAATAGAAGTGAAATAATAGAATCAAAATATCAAAAATATGGTTCAATTATTAGATACTCAGATACTATTAAAAAAGAGCTACTTTATGTGTCTAAAAAATTTGTAAAGAATAATGAAGAATATTATATAAGAATGGCAAGAGATATCGAATTGATAAATCAAGACTTTTTATACTTATCTTTAAAAATAGCTTTGCTTTTTTTGGCATCTAGTGCGATTGCATTTTTGATTGCTTTACAAATTAGTAGAGAAGTTGAGCTTGAAACAAATGAGATATTGCTATTTTTAGATAAACTATCTTCTCAAACAAAAGCGTTAAAAATCACCTCAAGTTATTCTTTAGAGTTTGAGAAAATTACGGAACTTCTTACTAAATTTTCATTTTCTTTATCTAAAAAAGATAAGCAAAAATCAAAATATACAGCTAAATTGAAGTTATCAAATAGACAAAAAGATGATATTATCTCTGCCATCTCACATGAGTTTAAAAATCCAATTGCAGTTATAAGTGGATATTCTCAAACTCTTTTAGAAGATAAAGATATCAATCCAAAGATTAGAGATAAGTTTTTGGATAAGATTGGTTCAAGTTCAAATAAATTGACTAACATGATAGATAGATTAAGGCTTACAATAAAATTGGACGAGGGAAAACAGCCATACAATTTCTCAAAATGCAATCTTAAAGAGATAACATCAACTATAATAGATGAACTAAAGCAGTCCTACCCAAATAGAGAGATTTTTTTAGAATCAGAGAATATAATAGTTAAAGTTGATGAAACAATGTTTGGAATAGCAGTGACAAATTTAATAGAAAATGCTCTAAAATATTCACTTGATGATGTTATTGTAAAAATTTCAAATAAGCAATTAAGTGTAGCTGATCATGGAATTGGGATAAAACAAAAAGATATCTCAAAAATTACTGATAAGTTTTATCGTGTATCTTCAAATGGTTGGAATAACTCTTTGGGTGTGGGGTTATCACTTGTTTCAAATATTTTAGATATACATAAATTCAAATTAGATATTCAAAGCGTAGAAGATGAGGGATCAACTTTTAGTATAGTTTACTAAGATATTTTTAAATATTATTAAAAATATCTTATACCTTAAGCCTTTGGAAGTTTAATAATAAAATTAGCTCCAATGACTTTCTTATCGTCTTTTATTATCTCATTATTTTGAACCTCTAATGTTCCATTTACTTTTTCAATAATCATTTTTGACATATGCAATCCAAGTCCAGTACCTTTATCTTCTTCTTTTGTTGTGAAGTATGGATCAAATACTTTTGGTAAAACTTCGTTTGGTATTCCCCCCGCATAGTCTTGAATTGAGATATAAATATAGTTTGATTTTACAGTTAAACAGATGTCAATTTGAGTGTATTTTACTTTTTGTTCTAAGATAATATCTCGAGCATTATTTAGGATATTGATAATAACTTGTATCAATTCATTTGAAAAACCTTCGGTGCTAGCATCGTTTGATTTTATTATATTGATGTTAATTCCATTTGATTTATAGATATGATTTATAAGTTGGATCGATTTTAGTACAATATCTTTGACAATATAATTTTCTTTTTGAGTTTGTTTGAAAAAATCTTTAAAATCATTCATAGTTTGATTCATAAGTTCTGTTTGTTTTTTAATCTCCAAATTGTCTTTTTTTAAATCTTCTTCAGTATTTATTCCCATTTGTAGTCTTAGGTCAAGAGCTGAATTAATCATATCTATGGCATTTAATGGTTGTTTCCATTGATGAATAATCATAGATATCATCTCTCCCATTGCTGCCCGTTTGCTTTGTTGGATAAGCTGGGCATCTTGTTGTCTATTTTTATTAAGACTAATTCTTACTTTTTCTTCTAGATTTTCATTTATTTCAATTAGTTCTGTTGTTTTTTCTTTTACTTTTATCTCTAATTCATCGTTTAAGTTTTTTTGTTCTTTAATTAGTGAATCAATTTGTGAAGCCATATTGTTAAAAGAATTTTCTAAATTTCCTATCTCATCATCTGAGGTTACTTTGATTTTATAATCTAGTTTGTTGTTTGCAAATTTTTGAGTACCTATGAGTAAGTTTTGAATTTTACTTGTGATATAGTTTGACATCAAAACTGCAATGGCAATAACTATAATAATCATAAAAATAGTCACAAAAGACAACTCTTGCACTATACCTTTAAGATATGAGTTTATCTGCTTTTGATTTTTTAAGACACTATCTTCCATTATTTTTGTTTGTGTTGATAAAATCTTATCTATGTTTTCTTTAGTGTGATTAGCTGCCATATGAAATTCATCGACATTTGCTCCAATGGTAACAAAACCAAAACCTCTTTTAGAATTGGCGTATTTACCTGTAAAGTATGGAATAGAAGCAGCTGTTGATAGTTTCCATACATTACTCCAATAAATGATAAATGAACCATATCCACCATCTTTTGTAACTTGCATCCATCCTTGACATTGTGGAGCAAAATTAAGATATCTACAGTCTAATGCAATCTGGCCTGAGCCTTTTAGTTGTAAAATATTTGGCTTTTTCTTTAGTGATTGTTCTTTAAATTTTGGATAACTTTCTAAAAATGTTAAAAGCTCTTTTTCTTCTGAGTTTTTAAAGTCTTCAGCTATATCCTTACTTATCCACCCAGGAACTCTTTCCCCTGTTTTAGGATCATAACCCACTATAAAATAGTCTCTAGGATGAGATATATTTTTCCCCTCATAGTCCCACATAAAAGCATAGTTCCCATCACTTGCGTTTGAGATATTTTGTTTGGCATTTCTACTTGTTGGGTTTGTTGTATCTGTAAATTCCATAATATGCCTATGGTCAAGTGCCATTGATACATAACCAGTTTTTATATTGTTTTTAAATGTAGGTGTGATAAATCGGATAATTCCATCAAATTTTTTACCTTTTGGATTTTCAAGACCTGCATAAGCATGATTTTGGGGTTCAAAAGGTATCCCCATTTTTTTTGCTTTTTGCTTTGAAAATGTTCCTATTAGATTTGATTTTACGTATGCTCCAATTACATCAGAAACATATATCTCACCTTTTTTTAATTTTTGAATCTCTTTAAAATATTTTTCTGCTTTTATGTAGGTGTTTTTTGAATCAGATACATTAACTTTTTTACTATTTATTTGAGATATTTTATATTTTTCTTTACCCTTTAAATCAAAATATACTATCTCTTTATATATAGGTGTTTTTGTTTTTGAAAATATTTGTGGATTTGTATAGTGAAACTCTTTTTTATTATCTGAAAGGTTTGCCACTAGATTTTCTTCTACTTTTTGTATTTTCTTATTTGAGCTAATCCATTTTGAGTTTTTCTCATCATAAATATATTCTTCATGGGTCGTAAGATATGAAAATTTTGAGTTATAAAACTGTTCTATAATTTTTTGATTTAGGGATGTTTTACTTAAAAATAAAAGGTCATTATCTCTTTCATATAAAAAATTGGCAACTTTATTTGCTAACTCATAAGATACTCTTTCTAAGTTGTTTTGAGATTTTTTATCTAACATCTTTATACTATCATCTATAGCTTTATTTGCTGTTGTTTTAATAATACTTTGACTATTGTTTAAAAGTGATATTGTACTATTTGTAAAGTACTTATCAAGACTTTGTGCACCATTGACCGCTATGTAGGCGATAACTAAAAGAGGTACTATTTTTATGACTATGAAAAGAATTATAAGTTTTGCTTTTATTTTGATATTTTTCAATTGCTATCCTAGTATTATAGATATTAGTTGTTATTATAACTTTATGTGAATTAAAAAGTGATGATTTGACAAACTATGCCAGATTTTGTATTAATTCTATTCTTAAATATTTTGGTTATAATTCACTTAATTATGATAAAAAACTTAAAAAAACCAAAAGTTATAGAAGGATTAATTATCCAACTAATATGGTTCAGAAGTTAATAATAAAGTATAGGAAATAAAATTGGAAGATTCAGTTAGAAAAATATTAGAACATTTAGGAGAGGACCCCTCTAGAGAGGGACTTTTAGATACTCCAAAAAGAGTTCAAAAGGCGTGGGAATTTATGTGTGGTGGTTATGCTCAAGACCCAAAAGAGATAATTAATAAAGCACTTTTTACAAGTAGTAATAATGAGATGGTAATAGTAAAAGATATAGAGCTATATTCAACTTGTGAGCATCATATGTTGCCAATAATTGGAAAAGCTCATGTTGCTTATATTCCAGATGGAAAAGTTATAGGTTTGTCTAAAATACCAAGAGTTGTTGATGTGTTTTCTCGTAGACTTCAAATTCAAGAGCAATTAACAGAACAAATTGCAGATGCTATAAATGAAGCAATAAGTCCAAAAGGAGTTGCTGTTGTTATTGATGCTCGTCATATGTGTATGGAGATGAGAGGGGTTCAAAAGATATGTTCAACTACAGTTACATCAGCACTTAGAGGAATATTTAAAAAAGAGAAAAAAACAAAAGATGAGTTTATGTCTATAATCGCATCTTCTTTTCATAAATAGTACAATTTAATAAAGTAATATCACTTTATTTTGTATAAGTGATATTACCGTTATAGTTAAACTTTTATTTATTATTATTATAGTAAAATCTAGTCAATTTAACTATGCGAGGCTTATATGAAATATATCTTACCAATCTTTATTTTACTGTTTATTAGTGGTTGTACATTACCTAAATATGATGTTCCAACACCAACAAAAAATAGATCTGTGTCAAAAGTAAATAAAACGCTTCCAATAAAAGAGAAAGTTGTTTTTAAGTATGTTAAAAATAACATGATAAATACAAATGCCCAAGAGCAATATGTATATACAACTTTAAACAATACTATAGTTGCTATGGCTGATCAATTATTCAAAACAAATGTACGTAAAAAAAATCCTATTCGAATTATATTGACATCGTTTGTTGATTTAAATGAGTTTGATAAAACAACACCATTTGGTAGATTGATGAGTGAAAGTATGTTTAATGAACTTCATATCAGAAAATTTAAAGTTACTGATTTTAGAGGACAAGATAATGTATCTGTAACTAAAAATGGTGAATTTCATATCACAAGAGATGTTGAAAAACTAAAAGATAGTATTGAAGCAGTAGAGTTTATTTTAGTAGGTACGTATGCAAAATCTGAAGATCAAACGTTAGTAGTAAATGCAAGAATTGTTGATTCTATTTCAGGAAATGTGGTATCATCTGCAAGAGTAGTGTATCATCCATCTGATTGTAGAGTTTTTGATCTTTGTATGAAACAAGCTATGATAGAACCAGAGGTTCAAATATCTAAAAAATCAAAAAAAGTAGTAGAAAAAGTAATTCAAGAAAATACAACACCAATAATGATTATAGAAGATAAATAGATGAAATCAAAAGTAATTAAAAATCTAAGTTTGATTCTTCTATCTGGTATATTTTTTACTGCTTGTACTCCTAAAGATGTGACTGTTTACCAACAAGAAGACCAGCTTTTAAATTGTAAAAAGTTAACAGCAAAACTTGCAGAACTAATGAATACAAACAGTGAAATAAATCAAAATACAGGTTTAGAAAAACCAAGTATAGCTTTATGGGCAATTAATCCAGTAGTTGGTGTAATAAATCAAGTTGATGCAAGTACAGGAAGAGAAAAAGTTGACGAAAGATTTTTATATCTTTTAAAATTAAAACAAAGACAAAAGTGTACTTTTACAGATAAAGAGATGGCTTTTTCAAAACTAAAAGGTAAAGGTAGATTTTCAGAAGATTTTGAACAATGGTCTATTGATTATCAAAAACAAGCAAAAGAATGGGGACATTAATGAGAATTTTAAAACAGGTTAGCTTGATTGCTCTAGTTATGCTTTTTACTGCGTGTAGTATCCCTTCTATGCGATACAATACAGAACTTATGAATACTGACTATGATGGTATAATATCCAAGCTATTACACAAAGCTTCTTTTCAAATATTTCCAAATATGAAGATGAATGAAGTGTTATTGGTACCAAATTTTGCAGAAACTACAACATTAAAAAGCAATACAAAATTGAGTTTTGTATTATCAGATATGTTAAAAAATAAACTTGTATCAAAATATAGTTACACAATAAGAGAGATAGAGTTATCTAAAAGTTTTAGATTTGGAGCTGAGGGTTTCAAAGTTTTAACACGTGATTCTAAAAGTATTAATAATACAGTGATAAATTCTCGTTATGCTGTTGTTGGTACATATACAATAACAAAAAATCAATTGTTATTGTTTTTGAAACTTATTAATATAAGAGATGGTTTAGTACTTGCATCTTCTTCTTATAGTGCTGATTTGACTCAAGAAATTGTAGAGTCAAATAAAGTTGTTATAGAGAAAAAACCAATAGTATTTCAACCAATGACTTTATAAAAGTTCTTTTAACATAAGATTAAATTTTACTTCACCTCTAAATTCATTTTTAGATATGGTTGCAGTAAAATTTAATCTATCTCCAATATTTACTTCCACAAAATCAACAAATATAACTACTTCTATAGTATTCATACCATTACTTACTATTAGTTTTGTAAACTCTTTATTTTTTCCCATTTTTATAAGACTAATAAGTTCCATATTTTTAAATGCAAATATTGGGTAAGGGTTTGTTATTCCGTATGGTCTATATGATTCTATAAGATTATAAGCTATCTCATTTACATGATTGATACAAAAATTTCCCAAAGCATTTGAGTTTGTATCTTCTTTTTCTTTTGGTAGAGTATCTATATTTATATTTACTTGTTCTTTGAATTTTTCTAAATTCTTAGTTTCTAGACTTAGTCCTGCTGCTTGTTTATGTCCTCCAAAACCACTTAGAAGTTCACTACAACTACTAATTAGATTATACAAATGTGTATTGGCAGTACTTCTACTACTCGCTTTTGCAGTATTGTCATTAATTGTAAATACAAAGGCAGGTTTTTTATATTTTTCACAAAGTTTAGATGCAACTATTCCTATGATACCTTCATTCCATGATTGGCTTGCTACGACTATGACTTTGTCTTCATCATCTACTTGCGCTTTTGCTTCATTGAATATTTTGAGTTGATCTTGTTTTCTTTGCTCATTTAGCTCTATTAAGTAGTCTAGCTGTTCATTTGCTTCAAATTCGTTATTAGAGAGCAAAAACTCTAAAGCAATAACAGGATCACTCATTCTACCTGCGCAGTTTATTAAAGGGGCAATTTTAAAACCTATATCTTCTTCTGTGATATTTGTTAGGTTGTATCTTTGTTTTATAGCTACGATAGCTGGTCTATTTGAGTTTTTAAGAGAGTTTAGACCTACTTTTACCATTGTTTGATTTAAGCTCACCATTGGCATGATATCAGCAACAATTGCTAAAGCTAAGATATCAAATAGTTCCATCAAGTTGTATTTGAAGTTAAGTTCATTTTTTATACTTGCACATAGATACCATGCAACTTGGGCACCACATATTTCTTTAAAAGGGAATGTACAGTCTGATTGTTTTGGATTGATTATTGCATAACAATCTGGAAGTATATTTGAAACTGTATGGTGGTCTGTTATGATTAAATCCAAGCCTCTTTGTTTACAAATATTTGCAGCTTCTATTGCACTAATACCATTATCAACAGTGATAATAATCCCCTCATGTATTTGTTCTAAAATAATAGGACTTAGACCATATCCATGTTCGAATCTGTTAGGAATGATATAGTTTATCTCTACACCTAAAGCGTTGAAAAATTCAACCATGATAGTTGTGGAAGAGATACCATCGACATCATAATCACCAACTAAATTGATTGTTTCATTTTCTTTTATAGCTTGTACGATTCTTTTTGTAGCTTTTGTCATATCTTTAAAACTATTTGGCTGAGGAAGACTTTTGAGTGTTTTAAATTGATCATCTTTGATTCTGCTGTGTAAAATCTCTTCTAAATCTTGTAGTGTTAAAATATTGTCCATGATAAAATTATCCCTTTTTGAAATAAACTAAGCTAAAAAATGCAAGTGCTGCAAAAATGGCAGAATATAAAAAAATATATTCCCCATAAACCATACCAGATATTATTGCACCTACAAATCCACCTAAACCATACGCAACACCTAACATAAATTGTTGTGCTAGTTTTTTGTTTGAATATAAAGTATATAAATATATAATAACTGAGCTATGATAAAGTCCAAAACTAAATGCATGGAAACTTTGAGTTAGAAATGAGATTGTTAATGAATCTGGATATAAGTACAATAAAAACCAACGAACAGCTGTAATAGCAATAGAGAATTTTATGATAAAAAGTAAGTTGTTTTTTAAAATAGGCGCTTGAAAATATAACATGATGATTTCACAAATCACACCAAATGACCATAGGTAACTAGTAAGCTCCAAACTTATTCCATATGAAGTTTCATATATTGTAAAAAAGTTATAAAACCCACCAAAACTAACTTGCATCAAAAATAAACTGACCCAAAATGGCCAATATCTTAGTAGTGAGAATTTTTCGTCTTCTTGTTTGTTGTTACTTGACTCATCATCAAAGGCAAGTAAACTATATGCAAATATTGCAGTAAAAATTGTTGTCGCAAGATAATAATGTAAAGCAATAGATGGTTCAGATAAAAACTTAGCAAGAACCAAACTTATGAGCATAAATCCAATTGAGCCATATAAGCGTGATTTGCCATATCTATTTTTTAGCTCTTTTATTGCTATTAATTCTATATAAGGAAGTAGTAAACTAAGACATACACCTAGCATTGCATTATTGAGCATAAAAAGATAAAAGTTATCAATCGTGATATAAAACAATGATGAAGATACTACACTTAATACTAAAATTGATTTAAATACTTTTTGATCTAATTCAATATGCTTTAAAAATAAAAAAGGTGTCAAAAATCTCATCAAAGGTGCAAGTGCAAGTACTATACCAATGTCTTTAGGGCTATATCCTATGTCCAAAAGTACTTTTGGTAAAAATATTATATATACTCCAACAGCAGCAAAATAAAAGAAATAAAATGCTGAAAGTCTAAAAAATAACACTATTTAACTATTCGTATCACAGATGTTTGCATAATAAGGTCTTGAAGAGTTTTTTTGTCTTTTCTAAAAAATGGTAATAATACACCAACTATAGTAACAGCACTAAGGATAAACATCATATATCTAGCAATTGCACTAACATACCCTAATGGTTTTTTAGTATGGTCATCTACTAGATGTAAATCATAAGCTCTAAATCCAGGAGTTTGTGCTTTTTTAACCCAAAAAAGTACAGTGATGATACCATATAAAATCATTGTCAACCAACGAGCAGTTTCACTACCTTGAAATGATTCAGCTCCATCCATTATCACATAAGTAGTTATATACATAATAGGCATCATTATCATAAACATATCTGTAACAAAGGCCTTTATTCTATGAATTGGAGCTGTACATATTATCTGAGCTGGTTCATTGTTTTCTTTTATTTTTTTAGGTTTTTCTTTAATTTTACCTTGTTTTGTATCTCTCCATCTAGCCATTTTTATTCCTATTTATATTATGATTATATTTATTTGGAATTATACATTACATAGTTAAAATTTAAGGTTATTGGGCTTATAAAATATGTCCCATAGAATTTTTTTTCGTTTCTAGATAATCTTTATTGTAATTGTTTATCCCTGTAATTGATGGTATTCTTTGACTAATCTCTATATCTATGTCCTTTATATAATCTATTTTTTGTGGATTATTTGTTATTAGTTTTAGTTTTTTTACTTTTAAATCTTCCAAGATGTATTTGACTACTTTATAATCTCTTTCGTCTTCTTTAAAACCAAGTTTTAGGTTTGCATCAATTGTATTGTATCCTTGGTCTTGAAGATTGTAGGCATTTATTTTATTTAACAATCCTATGTTTCTTCCCTCTTGACGATGATATATAACTAAACCACCATTTTTAGAGATAAGTTCAAGTGCTAAATTTAATTGACTATTACAATCACACTTAAGGCTACTCATTGTGTCTCCTGTAAGGCATTCTGAATGAATACGAACATATGGATCGTCTAAACTATCAAAATCTTGACTCATTATTGCTAGATGTTCTTGTATGCCATCTTTATATGCTTTTACATTGAACTTTCCATATTGAGTAGGAAGTTTTGCTATATTTGATTTATGTATTGATTCTTCTTTATCAGATGTATTATTTAAGTATGATTTGAAAAAACAAGATTTGGCTCCTGTATGACATGCAATTTGTCCTTTTTGTTCAACTATTAATAAAATAGTATCCAAATCACAGTCTACTCTTAAATCAATTACTTTTTGAATATGTCCGCTTGTTTCACCTTTTTTCCATATTTTATTTCTGCTACGTGAAAAATAGTGTGCATATTTTGTTTCTAGTGTTAAGTTAAAAGCATTTTCATCCATATATGCTAACATCAAAACTTCGTTAGTACCATATTCTTGTGTTATCACAGGAACTAATCCGTTTGATTTCTTAAAATCTATATTCATCTCTTCTCCATTAATATATTATATGCGACTTAGTTGCATTTGTAAATACTACTCAAAAAGCAATTAAATGCAACTGAGTCGCATAAAATAGATTCCGCTAAACAATAAGTAAACAAAAATAAAGTAAGATAGTAAGAAATCAAAAAGGAGGGTACAAAATGAAAAAGTTATTATTTATTTTGATGTTAGGTTTTACTTCATTGTTTGCTTTTGAAGATATAACATCAATGAATTTTGATGAAAAAGTAAAAGACAAAAATGTAATTCTTGATTTTTATACTACATGGTGAGGAACTTGCAAGGCTTTAGGTAAAAGTTTGACAAAATATAATGCAAGTAAAACTGATGATGTAACTATATACAAGATTGATTTGGATGAGCAAATAGCTTTAAAAAAAAGATTTGGAATCATAGCTGTTCCTACAGTAATCTATATGAAAAATGGAAAAGTTATAGCAAAAGATTTAGGCTATAAAAATGCTTCAACTATTCAATCAGATGTAAAAAAATATTTGAAATAAAAAGAGGTCTTTGACCTTTTTTTAAGTCACTATCAAATGATAAATAGCTCAAACTTTATAATTTTTGGATATAGTTTCAAAAAATTATTAAAGAGTAAATTTGAGTGAAAATCGACTTGGTCAACTATATGCAATCATAGCATTTCTTTTTTGGGGATTGACTCCCATATATTATAAACAAATATCTTCAGTAGAACCATTTGAAATATTGGCACATCGTGTTATGTGGTCAGTTGTTGTTCTTTTGATTCTTTTACAAGTTACAAAACAATTCTCATACTTAAAAGAAGTTTTTAAAAATTTAAAGACTATGAAGTATCTGTTTTTTGCATCAATACTTATATCTATAAATTGGCTTACTTTTATCTGGGCAATTACAAATAACAAAATAGTAGAAGCTAGTTTGGGATACTTTATAAATCCTTTGGTAAATGTTGCTTTGGGGTATTTGTTTTTTGATGAAAGAATGAGTAAGTATCAAAATATAGCAATAGGGATTGCATTTTGTGCTGTTATTTATGAGTTTGTTACCTTAGGAACTATCCCTTTGATATCTCTTATCCTTGCTTTTTCTTTTGGTATTTATGGATTGATTCGTAAAAAAGTCAAAATATCTTCAATCCCTGGACTTTTTGTAGAGACGATTATATTAGTTCCATTTGCCTTGGCTTATATCATTTATCTTATAGATGTAAATCAAAGTGCTTTTGTCTTACAAGATAGTTACATCAAAGGTTTATTGTGTTTTGCGGGAATTATTACTGTACTTCCTCTTTTATGGTTCAATAGTGCCGCAACTAGAATGAAATTGACAACTTTAGGATTTTTCCAATATATTGGGCCAACCGTATCTTTTTTGCTTGGGGTATTTATATATAATGAAGAGATGAATATTAATAAACTAGTATCATTTATGTTTATATGGCTAGCCTTAGTTATTTTTTCTTTTGATAGTTTGAAGAAAAGAAAGAATAGAAAAAAAGTATAGATATTTTAGTAAAATTTAATATTTGAGTTTTACCAAAAAATATGATACAATCATGTCATTAGTTGGGACAATATAGGAAGCTGTAACTTCCTATAAAGCTTTTAATACATTCTTACGGCTAGTAGCAGTAAAATTATAACAATAGTTATTAAAGGTTTCATTGTTATATCCTTTATTAAGGCTGACCCTGTCCCACCTTCTTCTCCATTAATATCTAAACATATCAACTTTGAACTCAAATCTAAAAATAGATTTTCACCTTCACAATAAAACTAGCTTAACTACTATCGCCAACTAATGAAACAACAGTATATCAAGAATTTTAGATTTTTATAAAATAGTTATGATTAAAATTTTAAGAAATTTCATAATTTCTGATAAAGCTAGTAGCTAAGGTATCTTGTAAAAAATCTTATTAAAAATATAGCCTTTAATCTAACTTGTTGAGACTAAAATAGGGACTATTATACAGTATTAATTTTAATGATTAAAAAATTAAAGATTTTATGGTAAAATGAAAAAAAACAATAGGGGCAATGACATATGAGAGGTTTACTTATTTTTATTATGGGAGGGATATCATGCTCAATATTTTTATTATATTTTGATCAAACTCAAGCCGCAAATATACAGGCACTAACGAGTATTTTTATTATTGCAAGTATATTCTATGCTGCTAAACAAGTAGGATTAGCTAAAGAACAAATTCATCAAAATGCAACTGATCTTGAAATAAATCATGAATGGTATAGAAAGCAAATGGCAATTACTGATGCTGATACGGTAAATGAAGATATTTTTCAGGCAATATCTGAAATAGATCAAGAGATTAAATATTCAGAAAGACAAATAGATAAAGCGTATAGTTTAAAAGAAATGCATAGTTTCATTTGTAAGGTAGATAATGATTCTAAACTTGTGAAAAATGATAATGAAGAATGTATATTAGATGATTCTAAACGAAGTATTAGAAAAAATATACTTAAAATATTAAATAAGTATGATAAATTAGCAACAGGTATCATACAAGATATCTATGATGAAGAAACAATTAAAAAATCATCTAAAAGTGCAATGATGAAATCTTTTAGTGTATTTGAACTTTATATATCATTTAAGAGATTATTATCAAAGAGATACATTATATGAAGCATTAGAAGAAGTTGTCAAATCATGGAAAAGTGAAGAAGCAGTCGTAATTAATAAAAAAATACCACAGTGGAAAAAACAATAAAAAAGGTAGAACTATCTACCCTTCTAACCAGTCTCCAACTAACATAGTTTTTCCTTTTAATCTTATCTTATTGAAAAGTCATTTGTAATTTTACTAATAAGAACTTAAAATTTAATAAAATTATGAATTGAGAAAATTATATTAGTTTTAAGATATCATATTATCCTTGTGTAAACACCACCTATAGCATCTCTGATATAGCCAAACCAGAGATTGATTAATAATATCATTAACAACTACTAGAGAATCTAAAAGATATTTTTAATGTCAATATCAAAAATCTACAAAATCACTCCAAATCTTCCTTATTCTTAACAATAACCTTCATAATAGCAGGTACCAAGAAGAAGTCAGCAAGTACTGCTATGATAATGGCAATTCCAGTTAACAATCCAAAGTTAAAGATATTTGACATAGATGCACCCATAAATACAAAGAAACCAAATGATAGTACAATTGTAGTAACTACCATAGCTCGTCCTGTAGTAAGTAGTGTCATTCTTACTGCTTTGTTTATGTCGTTGTATTGTAGTTCATATTTTCTAAAGTTGTGCATGAAGTGAACTGTATCATCAACTGCAAGTCCAATTGCAATAGCTCCAATTAGCATAGTAAACATATCTAGTGGCATATCAAATATCACCATGATTGTACTCATCATAAGTATTGGTGAGATGTTTGGTATCATTGATATTAGTCCTATTTTTATATTTCCTATTAAAATCAGCATCATGATAGTTATAAGAGTTAATGCTATTATATAACTCACTCCACTACTTGTAATTGCCGCATCCATGATTCTTGATAGTAAATTTGAGATACCTGTTACAGTTACTTTTGCGCTTCCTTTGAACTCTTTGTCTATTAGTTTATTTATATCTTTTATCAACACCATATAATCTATAGCATCTATATATGGAAGTTTTGCTGTAATTCTTGCTTTTGAAAAACCACTATCTACAAAATCTTCTAAGTCGTCACTTCCTGAATTTTCAAATAACAATAACTCTTGGGCTATCATGTTTTTGTCTTGTGGTATTGTATAAAACTCTTTTTTGTTTTCATTGAGAGCTTTGTTTGTTTCTTTGATGATATCTACTAAACTTAGAGTTTTCCCTACAAAGTATTTATCTGTTTTTATTTTCATAAGTTCTTTTGAAAAGTTATCTATTTTATTTAAAATTTCTGGTTCATATAGTCCATTTTCTTTTTGAGTATCAATGATGATTTCAAGTGTAACAGAACCTTTTAGTTTATCATCTACTATATCTGTCGCCATTCTTACAGGGTGTGATTGGTCAAACCAAATAATTGGTTTATGTGAAAATCTAAGTTGTGACGCAATGATGATTGAAAACAGAATAATAACAGTTGTAATAGCTATGATTCTTTTTGGATATGTTACAGATATATCAGCAACTTTTAAAAGTAACCTATCCATAAACGTATGAACCTCTTCATTGTTTTCGATGATTATATCTTTTGGTTTTATTTTAATAACTGCTAAAATTGCAGGCAATAATATAAGTGTAAATATAAGCCCAATTACAACTCCAGCAGATGCAAATTTTCCAAGATTTGCTACAGGAGCAAGCTCTGAGAAAGAAAAAGACCAAAGACCAGCCGCAGTTGTAAGTGAAGTCATCACAATAGCTAGTCCACTATGACCCATAGCATATCTCAATGATGCTTTTTTGTCTTTTGATAGATTGAACTCTTTAAAAAATATCGCAAGTAAGTGAATACTAGCTCCTATAGTAACGGCAAGTAAAAACGATGGTAAAATTTGTGTCACAACTGTAATAGGTGCTTTAAATATTGCCATAAGTGATAGTGAAGCGATGATAGTAAATACAACTGTAATAAGCGGTAAAACTACTCCTGATACTCTTCTAAAAAGTAGTGCTAAAAAGATTGCAATTACAATCAAAACTAACTTAATAAATTTTTGCATATCTTTTGTCATAGATGCTTTTAGTTCTGCTGTGATTGTTGCAGTTCCAGATACAAGTATATCAAAATCTTCACTTTGATACTTCGATACTATCTCATTTGTTTTTGTAACTATTTGTGCATTTTCCCAGTCTGTTAGGAACTCTTTTTTTTCATTGTTGTTTGTAGTTTCATCTTCCTCTTCAAATTCATCTTCATCCTCTTTTATAGGTATAGGATTGCCATCTTTATCAAGTGAAGTATATGTTTGTGTATCTATGACTATTGTTGTTATAGTTCCTTTTTCATCTATGAGTAGGTCTTTGAATAGTGGATTGTTTTGTGCTAGCTTTTGCTTGAAAAGTAGTGCTTTTTTATCACTTGGCAACTCTTCAAATAAATCATCAACGATTAGACTATCTATTGTTCCTCTTGTATTTCTTGCATTGATTAAAGAGTTTACATCTTCTATGTATGGAAGATTATTTTCTAGTTCTTTATGAAGTTTGTTTAGTTTTGTTAAAAAATTTATTGTAAATATATCTTTACTTTGAATTGCTATAAGTACTTTTTCATCTCGTCCAAACTGGTCTCTAAATTTATCATATTCTATTCTAAGAGGATCACTTTTGTGCAAAAATCCTTCCGTTGAGGTGTCCATATATAGGTATTTCATTTGCGATGCAAATGCTATTACTAAAGCTAGGATTAGTAAAATCACTTTTATTTTATTGTCATATATAAAATCTGATAGATGCTCAAACTTATTTTCCACTTTTCTTTTCCATGCCATACTTTAATACCTTATTGTTAAACTCTTGGAATAATACTTGTGTAGTGTTAATATAGTGTTAATACTTTAGTAAATTTAAATTAATAATTTTTATAAAAGTATCAAATTATGTCAATAAGTGTTATATAATTAAACAAATTGTATAATTTCGACTTATATACTTAAGCATATATCACAAACTATTCATCTAGGAATTTAAAATGTTAAAAAAATTTATAAGAAAATTAAACCCTACATTAGATGGACTTATTAAAGATATATTAAACAATAAGTTTGATGAAGAAACTGCAAAAGTGGTTCTTCAATCAAACAAAGTAAATCTTAATGACCAAGATGAAAATGGCGATACTATTTTACATATTTGTTTAAAAAATAAAAAATATAAAGAATCAAATTGGTTAATCAATCAAAATATAAATACCACTATTGTAAACAATGACGGACTAAGCCCGCAAAGACTTGCCGTGCATAAAGGTGTGAATGAAGTAGTAAAAAATCTCATAGTAAATAGAAAAATAGATGTTGATATCTTGGATAAAAATAATAGAAGTTTACTCCAAGATGCTGTTATATATGGTCATACTGATATTGCTAATCTTCTTATGCGATATACAAAAAATATAAATAGTGTTGATAAACACAATAGAAATGTAATCTTTGATGCTATTTCATATGGTGATGAAAAAATAACAAACAAAATAATTGACAATAAAGATGTTGATTTAAATATTATAGATGTTACAGGTCAAACGATTTTGCACACTAAAGAAGTGGATGAAAATGATGAGTTAGCGATAAAACTACTTGAAAGAGGAGCCAATCCAACAATCTGTGATAAAGATGGAAATAACTTTTTATTAAAAATCGCACTTAAAGGTAAAGCTGGTGAAGCTATGCTAAAAGTTGCTATAAAAATGGGTTGTGATATCAACACGCAAGTTGCAAATAAAAATTCTATTTTGATGGAAGTGATGTATGCTTTCTCAAGGATTCCGCAAAGTGAACTACTAAGAAGAAGTGAATTTAAAAATATGGCAAGAGCTCTTATTCGAAATGGTATTGATGTGCAAGCTATAAATAATTCAAATGAAACAGTTTTATTTGATTTGGTTAGGGCTAGTGATATAGAGGGTTGTGCTTTTGTTGTAGAAAACGGTGTAAATGTAAATCATATAAATAGCAACCGTGAAACTGCGCTCTCATTGGCTATACTTGAGGGTATAAAAAATATTGATATTGTAATCTTATTACTTCAATATGACGCAAATCCCTTAATACAAAATAAAAATAAACAAACAGTTCCCGAAGTTTTAAATAATATTATTTTACATACACATGCAAAAAAAATTATGAAAGAAAGAGATATCATAAACTCTATAAATTCTACAGGGAACTATTTAGTAATACTAAAAGAGATACTTGGTGGTTCAAGATGTAGTTTTGATTATCTTGATTCAACGGGAAGTCCTATATTGTTTGGACCTTTTTTATATGATCATTTAGAGTTGACTAAATTGTATTTAAAAATAGGGGTAGATATAAATTTAAAAAATAGCAAAGGGCATAGTTTGTTTTTTGAGTATGTGCAGTTTCAATTTGAAAGAGGAACATATACAGAACAATTTAGAAGTTCGTTGAATTTTTTACTTGCAAATGGTGCAAATATACTATCTAGAAATGAAAACAATCAAACTGTATTTTCAAAAATTCCTTTGATTAAAAAATGTAATTTAGATCTATTTAGACAACTTATAGAGATTACAAGATATGACTACACTATTCAAGACAACAGAGGAAGAACTATTATGCACTCGTGTGTATGGGGAAACAACCTATCTTTGATAAAAATAATATATGGTGTTGGAAGAGAGATACAAAATATTCCAGACCATTACAATATCTTGCCTATAACATATGCCGCACTTCTTGGAAATAAAGAGATGGTACAAGAATTTTTACGAAAAGGTGCCCATATCAATAGTGGAAATGTTCCTCGAATGATAATAAACAACTTTAAACCAATGTTTAAAAATCTTGATTTGTTAATCGATGAAGATACACCAGCTGAGTATATCCCTAAAATAAATGTTCTTGTAGAGGTGATAAAAAAAGATTTTCAGATTGATTAGTATATTGGTTCTAAATAGTTTAATTTAATCAAGATTTTTACAGTTTCTTTAAATACAGGAACAGCAGAATTTGAAGCATATCTATAGTACCAATATTTACCAAAAGCAATTGGCTCTCTAACTGTTACTCCTATTGTATATTTTTTTCCATTGCTATTTGCAAATCCAAAAAATGAACTGATATATTTCTTTTGGTATGCTCCATGTTCTGCTATTTGAGCTGTTCCTGTTTTCCCTCCAACTATGATTCCTTCAATTTTGGCTTTTGTACCAGTTCCTTCTTGAACAGTTTCTATTAGCATATCTCTCATGCTATTTGCAGTTTTAGTTGTTAAAATTTGTAGTGGCGTATTGTTTTGATTTGCTTGTACTACATATGGAGTTACCATTAAACCATTATTGTTAAATACAGAATAAGCTTTTAATACTTGCATAAATGTTGTGGTTATACCTTGACCATAAGAATCAGTTGCTTTGTAAATATTATCTTTACCTTTATCTTCCCCTGCTTGATAATGATACAGCTTATGAATAACACCTCTTTTTTCATAAGGCAAGTCTATACCTGTTTTTTGAGACAATCCAAACTCTCTAAATCCATTATAAAATTGTGATCCACTTAATCTATTGGCTATAACTAAAGTTCCTATGTTACTAGAATACTTTACAATATCTTTGAGTGTTAAGTAGTGTTTATCAAATTGATGATCATCCCCAATAGTGTGTCTTCCAATTTTATACTTTCCTCTTGGAAATTCCCCTTTTTTATTTGCTTTTCCTTTATTGTATGCAAAAAAGAGTTCATTTTTTTTGATTTTGTTTCTATCCATTGCTAGTGAAATTGCAATTGGTTTTATAACTGAACCTGGCTCAAAGTTGTATTCTATGGCATTGATACTAAGGTCCTTGATCTCCTCATCTTTTATCTTTTCTGGGTTGTATCTATTTGATGAAGCTAAAGAGAGTATCTTTCCTGTTTCACTTTCCATAACAGAAACTATAATCTCTTTTGATTCAAGTTTATTTTGATATCTATCTACCATAAGTTCAATATTTCTTTGTAGTTTCAGTGGAATTGTTAGTCTTACATCTTCTCCATCTTTTCTTTTTTCAATATTAGAATTTTTGTTAAATAGTATATAAGAAAGAATATCTTTTTCCCCTTTTAATACACCCTTTTGTTTATTGTTTAAAGAGCTGTTAAATTGTTTCTCAATTCCATTGATCCCATCTACTTTTTGTTTCCCATCAATTGAGTTGTTTTTTCTTATAAATCCAATAACAGGAGTCAGTGTATCTTTATAGGGATAGATTCTCTCTTCTCCTGTTTCAAAGATGTTCATACCATATAATAATGTTCTACCATTGATTTTTATAGACTTGAAAACATTAAGACGTCTAAGTTTAAAAGCAAGAGACTTTAATTCTTTTGCGGCTCTTTGATTGATGGTTCTTGATATAACTGTATATCCTGTTTTTTTATTCACTTTTTTTCTTATTTTTTCTGGATCAATATCACTATAGATTGAAAAAAGTGTTATAAAAAGTTCTTTTTTATTTTCATCTAGACATCTTGTATCAATCGATGCTGAAAATATTTTTCTTGAAGTTCCTATTTTAAAATTATCAGCACTATAAATATTTCCTCTAACTGCTAAATCTTTTTTTGTAGTTTCTAAAGAGGGTAAGTCACGTTCGTGTTTAATTGTATTTGATATAGAATATATTAAAAGTATAAATGCCAATAAAATTAGAACCAAAAGTATTAGAATCTTTTTCATTCGTGCTAATTGTGCTAAAGATGTGATTTTAGAAGACAAGTTTGTATCCTAGTATAAATTGTTGCTTAATAGCAAACATAGATTTCTCAGATTTTAGCAAAATTTGACTTAACTTAATACTAAACATAACTTTCTAAGATTTTAATATAAAATTACATTACTTCACTTATATCATAAGACAACAAAAAGGTTAAAAAAGTTTCTTTAAAAGTCTTATGAGTCAAACTTAAGACTTTTTTATGATAAAATAATCAGAAATATTTTAAGGGGACAGAATATGAAAAGCAAAAGGGTAAGTTTAAAGTCAAAGTTATTGGTTGCAATATCTGTAATGGTTGCAATATCGTATATTATTATAGGTTATTATATATTATCAAATGTGTATGATAATAACTTTAACAATTTCAAAACTAAAGAGATTGAGTTATCTCAAAGTACATCTAAATATGTTGATGAATATTTAGTCTCAAAAATGACTATTATCGATTCTATTGCTAAACAAATATCTGTTTTAGATCAAGATACACAAAGAGAAGATATAAGAAATATGCTTCTTGTTGGAAAAAACTCAGGTAAATTTGGGTCTGTTTATGTAGGGTATAAAAATAATGGATTAATGGCAAGATGGAGTGGTAGAGATACTCAACCTCCAAAAGATAGCTATGATCCTCGAAGTCGACCATGGTTTAAAAATGCTTACTCTTCTAAAAAATCAGGAGTTACAAAACCGTATATTGATAGTGTGACAAAAAAATTAACAATTTCTGTATATTCTCCAATTATCAAAGATGGTAATGTTCTTGGTGTTGTAAGTTCAGATATATTTTTAGATACGATTGTAAAATCAGTTTTAAATATCAATATCTCTAACTTTGGATTTGCTTACTTAGTAGGTAATGACGGAAAGATTATTATTCATAAAGATAGTAAACTACAAAATACACAAGCACAAGCTTTTTCTTTAGTAAAAAATTCTTCAAATGGATTTGGTGTTTTAAATATAAAAGGAAAAGAACAGTTAATCGCTTTTTCTAAAGTTAAAACTTCTAAGTGGTATTTAGTTATTGAACTTGATAAGCAAAAAGCATTTGCTAAAATAGATCAAGAATTATTGATCTCTATATTTTTATCATTGTTCTTTCTAATTGTGACTATTATAGTTTTATACGCACTATTAACTAAAACATTACAACCTCTAAGAGATGTTCAGGATGGAATAATAGAATTTTTTGAATATTTAAAAGGTAATAAAAGTGAAGTTAGTAAACTAAATATTAAATCAAATGATGAATTTTCTGCTATGGCAGAGGAGATAAATAAGGGAATTGATTCTGTAGAATTGACACTTGAAAGTGATAAGAAAGTGATAGAAAATGTGACTCAAGTTGTAAATGAAGTTGTATCTGGTTCATTGTCTATTCGAATTAATGAATCTACAAATAACAAGTTAGTGCAAGAACTAGTTGATGTACTAAATAAAATGATGGAAAGTTTAGAATCAACGATTAAACACTCATTGAGTGTTCTAACACAATACCAAAACAATGACTATAGAGCAAAAACTGAGATAAATTGTACTGGTGAACTTTGTGAATTGATGTTAGGTATCAATAGTCTTGGGTCTACTATAAGTTCTATGCTTGTAGTAAATCAACAAAATGGTGAACAACTGAAATCAAATGCTATAGATTTGCAAGATGGCGTTTCTGTATTGTTAAAAAATTCGAATACTCAAGCTGTACAACTTGAAGAAACATCTGCATCTTTAGAAGAAGTAACCTCAAAAATTAGAGAAAATATGAAAAGTGTAAATAGTATGTCTTCTTATGCTTCAGAAGTTACAAATTCAGCACAACATGGAGAAGAGTTTGCACATAAAACAAACTCATCTATGGACAAAATAAACGAACAAGTAATTGCTATTAATGATTCAATTGAAGTGATAGACCAAATTGCATTTCAAACAAATATTTTATCATTAAATGCCGCGGTTGAAGCAGCAACAGCAGGGGAAGCAGGAAAA
>Ga0193956_1000230_pt1 | contig 26978 bp, 22 predicted proteins | sample BB_7_MG_FD_140358 | JGI IMG/M metagenome (GOLD analysis project Ga0193956, IMG submission 140358) | Microbial mat bacterial communities from the Broadkill River, Lewes, Delaware, United States - BB_7_MG | ecosystem: Environmental > Aquatic > Freshwater > River > Microbial mats | place: USA...
ACTCAAAAGTCAAGACAAATAGCAAAACGGCTTAATAAGTTTTTGCAAAAGCATGACTATAAAAAGAAATATAATTTGGATGACTTAGCAATCTTAGAAAAAAAAGTAGGGCCAATTAAATCTGATATCAAAATAGGACTAGTATCACCTGATAACCAAAAAATAATCAAACACATTGATATCTTAACAAAAGCCCTTGAAAGTTATGATGGGATTAAAACAATTTCCAATACTGTTAAATTTGGAGTAGATGAGATAAAATTAAAAGTAAATCCGTATGGAGAGAGTCTTGGTGTAGATGAATCTTATATTGGGAAGTACTTATCAAATATGTATTTATTGCGAAAAGTATCAGTTTCTTTTGATGATGAAAGTATGCTTGATATAAAAATAAAAAGTACACACAAAGATGATTTTAAAAATTTTAAAAACTCTGAGATAGTATTAAAAGATGGAGCTATAGTAAGATTAAATGAGATTTGTGAATTTAATGTTAAAAAATCATTAGAAAAACTGATAAAAGATGATGGGGAAACAAATTTTTATATCTTTGCAAATGTAAATCCAGATGTTATTACTGCTAGTGAAGCCTTAGTAAAACTTGAATCAATACTAGGTGATATTAGAAAAGACAATGTAAAAGTTATATTAAAAGGGGAAGCTCAAAAAAATAAAGAGCTAATGCACGATATGATTTTGGCTTCAGCTTTAGCCATTATTTTAATCATGTTAGCTATGTTGTATCTGTTTAATTCATTTAGAGAGACATTTATTTTGATGAGTGTAATACCTTTTTCTCTTTTGGGTGTTTTAATTGGACATAAAATTATGGGTTTAAATCTTAGTATGCCTGCAATGATTGGTGCGCTTGGACTAGCTGGTGTTGTTATCAATGATGGTATTATTATGATGACTTATTTGAAAAAAGCAAAAACTGTTGAAGAGGTATTTATTCGCTCAACTAAGCGATTTAGACCAATTGTTCTTACAACTATCACAACTCTTATAGGTATGGCTTCATTGATATTTTTTCCAACAGGACAAGCTGTGATTTTTCAGCCAATTGCGATTGCTCTTGGATTTGGTCTTGCTTGGGGAACAATACTAAATTTGATATATTTACCTGTATTATATACATTTGCTCATAGGCTAAAATAGATGAAATTATTATTTATATTATTTTTTCTTTGTTTAAATCTATTTGGAAGTAATTATCAGTCCTTACTTTTTAATGGTAATTGTGTCACTTGTCATCATTCCACACAATCAGTCTCAGCCCCATCTGTAAATCAGATAAAAAAAAGATATAAAAATGCATTTCCACAAAAAAAGGAGTTCATATCTTATATGTCAAAATGGGTGCAATATCCAAAAAAAGAGACCTCTATAATGAAAGATGCGATTATTAAATATGAGCTTATGCCTGAGCTTGGATTTGATTTGGATACTTTAGAACAGATTAGTTAATATATTTATGAATCGGATTTTACTAAGGATTTTTAGATTAAATATAATGTAATCATCTTTTAGATAAACTGCTAGCTTATTTATTAAATAAGGAATTTAACTTGCATAAAAAATTTATACCATTGTTATTATTAACAACAACATATCTTTTTTCATCAGAGACCTTTGATGAGATAAAGTTTGAGGGACTTACTCAAATTTCTAGAGATGTTGCCCTTGAAACATTAAACCACAAAAATAAAAATCAATATAATAATGAAGAAGTAAATGAAGATATTAAAAACTTTTTTGAATTTGGATACTTTGACAATATTTGGGTAACAAATAAAAATAATATTCTTTCATACCATTTTGAAGAGAAACCATTTATTGCTAAACTTGAGATGACAGGATATAAGAATAGAGCTGATGAGTTAAAAGCATTATTCAGTAGTATGGGTATAAAAAAAGGTAATATGTATACTGAAAATAAGTTAAAAAAAGCACGAAAAGTTCTTTTGTTAACACTTGAAGCTGAGGGATATATTAACTCTACTGTTGAAACAGAAATTATAAATATAAATGACACAAGTATTCAAGTAAAGTTTCATGTTAACAAAGGTGATGAGATAACAATCACTAAAATCACTTACAAAGGTGCAAAAGCCTTAAGTGCAGGTGACTTTGAAGCTGTTATTGGAAATAAAGAAGCTGATTGTTGTTTTACATGGTTTTTTGGACGAAATGATGGTGAGATGAACTTTGAACAACTTGAATATGATAGTCATAGAATAAAAGATTTATATTTACAAAATGGTTATTTAGATGTTCAAGTGACTGCTGCTTTTTCTAAAATTGATTTTAATACAAATACAGCAACAATTGAATATACAATTGTAGAAGGTGAACAATACAAAGTAAACGATACTATTATTTATGTTGATGAAACAATCTTAACAGCAGATACTTTATATCCAAAACTAAAATTAGAAAAAAATGATATTTTTAATATAAAAGAGATTCGAAGAGATCAGAACTTTATAAAAACAGAAGTTTCAAATAAAGGGTATGCTTTTACTCAAGTAAAATATAATATTCGACCAGATAAAGCTACAAATACAGTTGATGTAATTTATAATGTAAGAGCTGGAGAAAAAGTATATATCAATGATGTGATTATTTCAGGAAATACAAGAACTTTAGATAGAGTTATACGAAGAGATGTATACTTAGCTCCTAAGGATTTATTTAACTTAACAGATTTAAAAGATTCTAAAAATGCTTTACAAAGAAAAGGGTATTTTGAGTCTGTAGATATTAAGCAAAAAAGAGTATCAGCAAATAAGATGGATTTAATTGTTGATGTTGTTGAAGCACCAACAGGTAATTTAATCTTTGGTGGTGGATATGGAAGTTATGATGGTTGGATGCTAAATGTTGCAGTTAACGATAAAAATATTTTTGGAAGCGGGTTAAATCTTGGTTTTAAAATTGATTATTCAAGTAAATCTACAAGTTATAATATATCATTAGCAAATCCTGCAATTAATGATAGTGAATATAGTGGAAATATGAATATTCACAAAGATGAATCGGTTATTACAAATTCAGATACTACTATTGGAGATAAGACTACAAAAAAAGATGGTTTTGGTATGGGTATAGGTAAAGCTATAGATAGACATACTAGAGTAGGGGTAAATTATGGTTATGATAAAGAAAATGTTTCGTACAAAATAGATACAGCTAGTAATACAAACTATACTACTAGTGCCATTACTCCTTACATAAACTTTAACAATACGGATGATTATTATATCCCACGATCTGGAATTAAAGCTGGTACAAGTTTAAAATATGCAGGTGTTGGTGGTGAGTCTAAGTATATGCTTAGTTCTACATATTTTAAATACTTTCATTCTTTAGAAAACTTAACTAGTTATGATATTATTTTTAGATATAAAAACCGTCTTAAAATATTAGAAGACAATGGACTTATCCCTGCTGGTACAACTTTTTATCTTGGAGGTCCTTCAAGTTTAAGAGGATATTCTTCATATGCTTTCCAACCTGAAAATGATAAAACTGATCCATATACAAGATCATTTACAAATGCAATTGAGTTGAGTTTTCCTTTGATTCCTAGTGCTAAAATGAGATGGGAACTATTTTATGATTATGGTATGATTGGTGAAACATCTTTCAATAAAATTAAAAGGTCAGGTGCAGGAGCTGCAATATCTTGGTACTCTCCTGTTGGACCATTACAGTTTATTTTTAGTAGAGCACTTGATTCTGAAAGTGGAGACAAAACATCAAACTTCGAGTTTAGTTTGGGAAGTCAGTTTTAATAATTATGAAAAGATTAACAAATAAAGAGGCTTTAGATTTAATACAAAATAAATCATTACTTGAACTTAGTCAAATGGCAAGTCAAAGAAAATTAGAGTTACATCCTAAAAAAGTAACAACTTTTGTAATAGACAGAAATATTAATTATACTAATATTTGTTGGGTTGATTGTAAGTTTTGTGCTTTTTATAGACATCATAAAGACGATGATGCGTATATTTTAACTTTTGATGAAATCGATGAAAAAATTGATGCTTTACTTGAAATAGGTGGAACTCAGATATTATTTCAAGGTGGGGTTCATCCTAAGTTAAAAATAGAATATTATGAAGATTTACTTGAGCATATATCAACTAAATATCCAAGTATAAATATACATGGATTTAGCTCTATTGAGATTGATTATATATCTAAAGTATCAAGACTAACTTATAAAGAGGTTCTTAGTAGATTGAAAGCTAAAGGTTTGGCTTCAATTCCAGGAGCTGGTGCTGAGATATTAAATGATGATGTAAGAGATATTATTGCTCCTAAAAAACTTGATACTAAAGATTGGTTAGAGGTTCACAGGGTTGCACATAGTTTAGATATAAAATCAACAGCAACAATGATGTTTGGTACTATTGAAACTGATGAACAAATAATTGGTCATTGGGATAAAATAAGACAATTACAGGATGAAACAGGTGGATTTAGAGCATATATAATGTGGAGTTTTCAATCAGCGCATACTGAGCTTCTTAATCAAATTCCAGATATGAAACCAGTAAGTTCAAATAGATATTTAAGACTACTTGCCGTTGCTAGACTTTATTTAGATAACTTTAAAAATATTCAAAGTTCTTGGGTAACTCAAGGTAGCTATATAGGGCAATTAGCACTTAAATTTGGTGCAAATGATTTAGGTAGTACTATGATGGAAGAAAATGTTGTAAGTGCAGCAGGAGTAGCTAATAGTATGAATCAAAATGAGATGATATCATTAATCAAAGATATCGATGAAAATCCTGCAAAAAGGGATACAGCTTATAATACATTGGAGTTATTTAATTAACTTAATTCTATTCATAAAACTTATGAATAGAACATTGTATTCTTTACTCATATATAATAATTTTTAATACATAATAAATATTATCCTAAAATTGTACAAAATTGAATAATATTTTTTATAAAACTTTACTTTCATAATAAGACAAGCTTTTTTCTTGTAAAATGAAATTTACCAAACTAAAAAAAGGATATTACATGAAGAAAAATATAGCAAAGATTGCTTTAGCTTGCGCATTGACTGCTCCAGCTTTTGGTGCACAATTTATTACAATAGGTACAGGTGGGGTTACTGGAACTTATTATCCAACTGGTGGTGCTGTTTGTAGAATGGTAAACAAACTAAAGAAAAAGACAGGAATTAGATGTTCTGTTGAATCAACTGGTGGTTCTGTATATAATGTAAATACTATAAGAGCTGGTGAATTAGACTTTGGAATTTCTCAAAGTGATACAGCATATCAAGCATATAATGGTCAAGGTAAATTTGCAGGTAAAGCTCATAAAAAACTAAGATCTTCTATTGCAATTTATCCAGAACTTCTTGCATTTGTTTCAAGAAAAGACAGTGGAATTAAGTCTCTTTCTGATATGGAAGGTAAAAGAATCAATATTGATGTTCCAGGTTCTGGAAACAGAATGACTGCTGAAATATTATTTGAAGAAGCTGGTGTAAACAAGTCTAAATTTAAACTTGCTAGTGAACTTAAAGCGACAGAAGGTCCAAATATGTTAAAAGATAACAAAATTGATGGTTATTTTTACATGATTGGACACCCAACTGCAAATATTAAAGATGCAGCAAACTCTACAGAAATTAATATTGTACCAATTGAAGGTCCAGCTATTGATAAGTTAGTAAAAAAATATCCTTACTATGCAAAAGGTGCAATTTCAGGAACTTTTTATAAAGGTGTTACTAAAGATGTACCAAGTATTGGTGTAAAAGCTGTTTTAGTTACAAGTACTGATGTTTCAGAAAAAGCTGTTTATACAGTTACAAAAGCTATTTTAGATAACTTTGAAGCATTTAAAAAACTTCACCCAGCATACAAAACAATTACTAAAAAATCACTTTTAGATGGTTTATCAGTACCACAACATAAAGGTGCAATGAAAGCGTTTAAAGAAGCAGGACTTCTTTAATACTCAGATTATAAAAAAAAGCTAAAGAGTAAATTCTTTAGCTTTTTTCATTTAAGACATTTTTGGAATTTATATTTATGTATGTAAATATATCTTCCCAAAATGCCTACATTAATAAGGAATAAATATGGATGAAGAATTAAAACTTCGTGATGAAGATAAAAAAATAATAAAAAATCTCGAAACCAACAGAGATCAAATCCCCCCGTCAAAAGAGGAGATACAAGAAGAAGAGAAACTTATTGCTGATCTTGAGGGACAAAGAGCCTTTGAGAGTACAGATTGGGAATTTTGGTTAATTGGTATTGTTGCCTTTTTATGGTCTGCATATCAGTTATATGTAGCTGTTGTACCAACAAATGGAGTATTTGTACGATCTGTGCATCTTGGTTTTGCACTACTATTATGTTTTATGATGTATCCAATGTATAAATCATACATCTTAAAAACATCAATACCTTGGCATGCATTTTTGTTTGCAATAGCTGGAGCAATTGGTGCTTTATATGTTTATATTGACTATGCTGGTTTATCAATGAGACCAGGTGATTATATTCAAAGAGATGTAATTATTGCATGTATTACTGTAGTTATATTACTTGAAGCTGCAAGAAGAGCACTGGGTATGGCACTTTCGATTATTGCAATAGTCTTTTTAGTATACGATTACTTTGGTCAGCATATGCCAGATTTGATTGCACATAAGGGTGCAAGTATAAATAAACTAGCAGGTCAAATGTATCTTACAACAGAAGGAATTTTTGGAGTTCCATTAGGTGTATCTGCTGGATTTGTATTTCTTTTTGTATTATTTGGTGCATTGCTTGAAAGAGCAGGGGCAGGTGAATATTTTATAAATATGGCTTATGCTGCTTTAGGTAAGTATAGAGGTGGACCTGCAAAAGCAAGTGTTGCCGCATCTGGACTTACAGGAATTATTTCTGGTTCATCAATTGCAAATACAGTTACAACTGGTACATTTACAATTCCTTTAATGAAGAAACTTGGATTTCCTGCACATAAAGCAGGGGCTGTTGAAGTTGCTGCTTCTACAAATGGACAATTGATGCCTCCAATTATGGGAGCGGCTGCGTTTATTATTGCAGAGTTTTTAGGGCTAGCGTATACTGATGTTGTAATGGCCGCTTTTATTCCAGCATTTGTTTCATATTTTGCTCTTTTTTATATTGTGCATATTGAATCATTGAAGCTAGGACTTGAAGGTGAAGATCCAAATAACTTAGAAAAAGTATGGGATATATTTATAAAAGGTGTACACTATATTATTCCAATATTCTTTCTTATTTATACTTTAATTGTATTACGAGAGTCTGCTCAAAGTGCAGCTTTAAGTGCGATTGAATTTTTGATGCTTATTATGGTAACTCAAAAACCAATATTAGCTCTTATTAAAAAAGAGAAAGTAACTAAAGCTATTTTATTAGAAGGTTTTACTGATATTGCAATTGGTATGGTTAATGGTGCTAAAAATATGGTTCCTATTGCTATTGCTACTGGTGTTGCTGGTATTGTTGTTGGTTCTGTTACTTTAACTGGTATTGGTCAAGTTCTAATTGAAGTTATCGAAGAGTTATCAGGTGGATACATTTTAGCAATCTTAGCATTGACTGGTTTGATTTCATTGATCTTAGGTATGGGACTTCCTACAACTGCAAATTATATTATTATGGCTTCACTTACAGCTCCAATTATTATAACACTTGCTGGGGATAATGGATTTTTAATACCTACAATAGCTGCGCATTTATTTGTATTTTATTTTGGTATTCTCGCCGATGATACTCCACCTGTGGGGATTGCGGCATATGCCGCTGCTGGTATTGCAAAAGCCAACCCAATAAAAACAGGTATCCAAGGATTTGCTTATGATATTAGAACAGCTATTTTACCTTTTATGTTCTTCTTTAATAATAAACTTCTTTTAATAGAAAGTGTTGATAAACTTGATCCTGACAATCCAGCTCTTTGGGTATGGATAACAAATCCAGCAGAAATAGCACTAATATTTGGTACAGCTACTGTTGGTATGTTTGCATTTAGTTCTGCGACACAAAACTATTTTCTAATAAAAACAAATATTTTTGAAAGATTAGCATTTTTTGCTATTGTTCCATTGATGCTTATCCCAAATATGACACAACAATGGTTGAGTTTACCAAGTGAATATATCTCTTATGTTTTAGGATTTGGTATTTATACAATGCTTTATTTTTCGCAAAAAGCAAGAATAAAAGCAACAGCATAAGATATTTATATCTTATTGTTGTATTAAAACTAAAAAGGGGGAGAGTAAATATTTACTCTCCCCCTTTTTTATTTATTTAAAAACTAATCCTTAATAACAACAAGGTCGTATTGAGTCTCTTTTATTACAAGTGCTTTACTTATAGTTACTGTAGTACTTTGTTCAGCTGTAAATTCATCAATAATTATTTGTAAATCTTTGATCTGTTTTTGTTGTTCTAAAATCATACTAACTCCAGCGAGATTTATACCTTTTTGTCTAGTTAGATATAAAATATCTTTGATATAGTCAATATTTTCTTGAGAATACAATCGTATTCTTCCATTTGTTCTACTTGGTACTACAAATCCTTCTCTTTCATATTGTCTTAGAGTTTGTGGATGTATATCTAATATTTCAGCTACTTCACTTATAAGATATACAGGCTCACGGTATGATTTATTTAAAGACATTTTATAGTTCGCTTGGAAGCTTTTCCTCTAATAATGTTACTAGTTCTTCATCAAGAGATTCTAATTTTGGTAAAATAATATTAGCTTTTAAATATAAAGTACCTTTTTGTTTCGTTTTTCTATTTAATACTCCAAGTTCTTTTACTCTAAATTTCTGGTTCTGTTTTGTATTTTGTGGAATTTTTAATGTTATATCTTTTGTTAATGTTTCAATTGTCACTTTTCCACCAAATAGTGCTGACTTTAAAGGGACATCAAACTGTTTTGTTAAATCATCTTCATCTCTTTCATATTCATCACTCTCTTGAACATTTAATGTGATAATTAAATCACCTCTTGGATAACCTTGTGCTTGTTTCCCTTTGTTTTTTGCTCTTATTTTTTGTCCATTTTTGATACCTTCTGGTATTTTGATGTCAAAAGATTCATTATTTATAGATACATTTTTAACACCACCTAATATTGAAGTGTTAAAGTCAATAGAGAGGTTTGCACTAATATCAAGGTCAGGTTGACCAAAACCACCTTGTCCACCAAATCCACCGTGTCCTCCAAAACCACCAGCACCACCAAAGCCACCGCCACCTTGTCCAAACATTTGTCTTAAAATGTCATTGATATCAGCACCTTGACCTTGACCTTGTGCAAAGTCATGGAAGTTTTGACCACCGAACATTGAGTCTCCATGCATATCATATTGAGATTTTTTTTGTTCATCTCCTAGTACTTCATATGCTGCATTTATCTCTTTAAATTTCTCTTCTGCACCTTTGTCTTTATTCATATCTGGATGATATTTTTTTGCTAATGCTCTATATGCTTTTTTTATTTCTGCTTGTGTTGCGTTTTCATTTACATTTAATGTTTCATATAAACTTTTTGCCATATTTGTGATTGCCTTTTTATTAATTGTATTATTTATTTTGAGAGGCTATTATATCTTAAACTTGAGTCTTAGTCAATCAAGTTTGATAAATATGGAAAACTTATTTAGGATTAGAAAACTAATCCTATCTTTGTGATAAAGTATCCCCCAATTATTAGCCATAAAAATAAAATTGTTGCTAGATAGATTGGTTTCATTCCAACATCTTTAAATTTTTTCACTGTTGTTTGTAATCCTAGGGCTGTCATAGCCATAGTAAGTATAAATGTATCAACGGTATTAATTGTTTCAACTATATCTAAAGAAAGAATATCTACAGAGTTAAAACCTGCAACCCCAATAAATCCAAATGCAAACCAAGGTATTGTAATCTTGGTTTTTTCACTCAAAATTTTATTTTTTGTACTTTTAGCTAAAAAAACACCCAACACTATTAAAAATGGTGCAAGCATCATTACTCGTATCATCTTTACTATAACTGCATTTTGGGCAACCTGATCTCCCAATGCTTCACCTGCGGCTACAACATGGGCTACTTCATGAAGCGTTCCTCCTATATAGATACCCATTGCTTGAGGTGTTAAATCCAAAATCCCAAGATGATATAAATATGGGTATAAAAACATTGCAATAGTCCCAAAAAGAACAACAGTAGATACAGCGATTGCACTTTTGTATGGATCTGGTTTTAGAACTGATTCAGTTGCAATGACAGCTGCTGCTCCACATATTGAACTCCCTGCACTTGTTAGTATTGTTATATCTCTATCTAGTTTTAAAATCTTTGTACCAACAAAATAACCCAAAATAAAGGTTAAAGAAACTATTAAAATACTTACAATGATTCCTGATAAACCAACTTGCGCAATACTTTGGAATGTTAGTCTAAACCCATAAAATATAATAGCCAGTCTAAGTAATACTTTTGTTGAGAAAAGTATCCCTAAGTCAAATTTTTTGGGAAGATATCTTTTGGGTGTGTTTGTATAAAGTATTCCCAATACTATCCCTATAATTAATGGGCTTAGGGCTAAGTTTCTTAGAATTTCTAAGTTTGCAATTTGTGTTGAGATTGTAGCAAAAAGTGCTACAAATAAAATACCATAAATTGTATCGATTGTTTTTTGTGTTATTAACATATTCATCCTTTTTTGTAATGATATATTATCACTAATTAATTGATTTGTAAAATATATAAAATTTGATATAATAATTGATAAAATCAATAAGGATAAATATGACGTTTAAAGAATTAGAATTATTTTATCATTTAAGTGAAGAGTCTCATATCTCCCAATTAGCAAATAAGATAAACATGAGCCAATCTGCAGTTTCTTTAGCTATTAAGTCACTAGAAAAGAAATTGGGAGAACCCTTATTTGATAGAATTGGAAAAAAGTTAGTTTTAAATGAGAGAGGAAGGTTTTTTAAGCAAGAGACATATAGCCATTTTTTATCATTGAAAGAGGCAAAAAATATTTTTGCAAAAGATAAGTTATCTGGTGTTTTAAAAATTGCTTCTAGTAAAACTATAGGTAATTTTATCCTACCTCAAATAATTTTTGATTTTTTATCAACATATGAAAGCTGTACTATAAACAATGATACAAGAAATTCAGCACAAATTATTCAAATGGTACAAGAGGGTAAAATAGATATAGGTTTTATAGAATCAAATTGTAATGAGATAGATATTCAAAAAGAAAAGTTCAGTAGTGATGAACTTATAGTTGTGTCTAGTGATAAAAGTTTATCAAAAAAGAGTTATTATATTGATCAATTATTTGATAAAAAATGGCTCCTAAGAGAAGAGGGGTCAGGAACAAGGGATATTTTTTTAGAAACTATTTCGGAAATATCTAATGAATTAAAGGTATTTATGCAATATAAAGATTCTCAAGAGATTAAGTTATTACTTACAAAAAATAAAGATGCTATAACTTGTATCTCTAAATATGTAGTTGAAAATGAGTTAGAAAAAAAAGAATTGTATAAAATAGATATAATAAACTTATTTTTTGAAAGAGACTTATTTATTGTATACCATAAGAATAAATATAAAAGTAGATTATTTAAAGAGTTTGTAAGTTTTGTGAAAGAATTGTAATTTAAGGGTCATATTTTACTGACCCTTAAATAATTGTATTATTTAATTACACCTAATTTATTTAAAAATAAAACAATAATTGCGATTGGTACAATATATCTAATCATAAAGTACCAAAAGTTAAAGAATGTCAATGAAGTATGTTTTGTAAATTTTTCTTGTAACATATTTTTATCTACAAAATAACCAAGAAATACACATAAAAGTATAGCTGCAATTGGCATTAGAACTGATGATGTAATAAAATCCATCCAATCAAAAGCATTTTTACCAAAGAAAGTCATTGATTCTGCATATATTGAAGACATAGATAATAATGCTACAATACCTAAAATATAAAAAACACTACCACAAAGAATTGTAGCTTTTTTTCTTGTCATATTAAATCTTTCAATAAAGAACATCAAAGATGGTTCAATCATCGAAACAGCAGATGTAATACCTGCAAATAACAATGCAATAAAAAATGATATTGCAATTATTTGACCCATTATTCCCCACCCAGAAAAAATAACAGGTAATGAGATAAATACAAGTCCTGGACCAGCTGAACTTTGCGCTCCTGCTTCAAAAAGAAAAGAAAAGATAATAAGACCAGAAACTAATGCAATAGTTGTATCAACGATTGCCACCATAATTGATGACTTTACAAAGTTTGCTTCTTTTGGTAGAGATGCAGAATATGTAAGAATAGTACCAACACCAAGAGAAAGAGTAAAGAAAGCTTGTCCTAGAGCTGCTAGTAATGCATTGCTATCTATCTTACTCCAGTCAGGAGAAAACATAAATGATACTGCTTGAGAAAAACTATCTAATGTCAAAGCATAGATTAATAAACCAATTAAAATAAAGCCTAATAGTGGCATAAGTATAAGATTTATTTTTTCAATACCTTCTTTTATCCCTTTTAGTACAATAAATATTACAGTACCAGCAATAAGAGTATGATAAAGTAATGTTGATGATAAGTCTTTAGATATAAGAGTCTCAAAAGCACCACCTGCCATTTTTGGGTCTGTTGGAAGTGCTCCAAAAGAGGAGATTACATAACTTAAAATCCAACCTAATACTACAGAGTAAAAAGAAAGAATAATCAATCCCGTCATGATCATAAAACCAGAAATTTTCCAGTTTTTATTTTTACTTTTTGATGTTTCAACAAATGCTGTTGCTACATTTGCTTGTGCATTTTGACCAATAACTGCTTCTGCTAAGAAAACAGTAAGTCCAATAAATGCAATTGCAAGTAGATATACCAAAACAAATGCTCCACCACCATATTCACCTGTAATATATGGAAACTTCCAAATATTACCAAGACCTACAGCAGAACCTGCCGCTGCTAGTATAAAACCAATTCTTGAAAATTTATTTACTTTCATTTAATACCTTATTTTTATTTATTTTCATCATATAAATTTGAAGTCGAAATCATACTATAAGTTATTTTTATATTAGATAAAACTACCCTTACGGCTATAGTTGAAGAAGACTTATTTAAATTAAAAATAGCCAAAAGTTAAATAATAAAAATAATATATTTAATACTATAAAACTCTTTTTACTAAAAATAGATAAAAAGCTAAACATTAAATAAAGTATAAAAAACCATAAAGGAGTAAGTTTTTTATAAGTGATTATATCATAGTTTAAAATACTATTTAAACCACTATCAAGTATTTCTCCTAGATTTATAATATGTAAAAAAGCACTAAATGGATAAAAAATAGTGAATCCAATCGTAATAATAGGGGAGTATAACTGCTCTAAGGCTGTTGTTTCAAAGAAGTAGTGTGTGATTGGATTTAAACTAAAATATATCCAAAAATTAAATAGTAAAAATGCAATGTATTTATTCATCTTTTTAAAATATTGAATAAATAAATATATATAAAATACTCCCGCAATACTAAACCATAAAGAGAGTGAAAATATTAGTTTTGGAAAGAGGGCGATTATGATTAAAATAATAATAAGAAGTGTCTCAAAAGAAAATATTTTTATATTGTTTCTTAGTAAAAACAATCCAAATATAAACATAGTAAAACTTCTCAATAAAGAGGGTGCCAAATTTACAAAGATCAAATAAATCAACAATATAATTGATATAAAAATCATCAAGTCAAATCTTTTGTTTCTAAATGGCAAGTATCTTTGGTGAATTGGTTTGTAAATCATATGGAATAAAAAATACAATATAAAACTTATAACCCCTAAATGGAAACCTGATATTGCTATAAGATGAGATATACCATAAGATGCAAAAATATCCCTAAGACTAGATTCTACAGGTATAGCTAAAAATAAGGCTTTATACAATGATGATATTTGAGTATTCTTATGTTGTAGGTCTATATATGTCATTATTTTCTCTTTTGTTGAGAGCATTGTTTTATTTTGTATTTGAAGATTGAAATTTTTAGTATAAAAGCCTTTTAAGTAGTCAATAAAATCTATATTGTTTGTTAATAAGTATAAACTTATATCTTGCATTTTTTTGTAAGTAATTTGTTCTGTTGTAGATGTAAAACATACAAACTCATTTGTTTGTAATTTTAAAACTTGATATTTTTGTTTTTGGTAAATGTTTATAATAGTTGCATCAGTTTGGAAAACTTCTTCATTTTTAAAGTTTGTATAGTTATTGTATTGTAAGTTTAGATTAAAAGAGAAAATAATAAGAACAATAAAGAGAAAATAAGATCTCTCTTTATTGTTTCTAAATAGAGTTAAAGACTCCATTTATTTTTTAATTAAGTTAGCGAAGAAGTTTGATAAAGACTCATCAATCCATTGTAGAAATCTTCACTCTCAAATTCATCTATTAATCCTGATGAAGTAGATAAATTTTGATGTATTTTTTTTAGTTGAGATTTCCTTTGTGGATATAGACTACTTAGTATAATTGAAGATATCTCTTTTCTCATTAAAATTGCAGGTGGAATGATACCTAGTCTAAACAGTTCCATAATAGAATCATTGTGATATTTTACATGATGATGACTTCCATGAGGACAACCATCAGTACTCACAAGTGTTGTACACTTATCACAATAAACAAACTCACTGAGTATCTCAATATTTAAATCTATTTTTTTAAGTGTATCTACTATTGATATTAGTTTTTTATCTTCCCAATAAGCACCAAGTCCAGCATGATTTTGACCAATAATAAGTTTTGTAACACCATAGTTTTTTGCTACTATTGCATTAAGTGTTAATTCATTTAGTCCACCAAAAATATATGTATTTTTTAATGGAAGTAACAGAACTCTATCTTTTGGTACAAAGTTATCTATAAAGTATTTTAGAGTTTTATATTTGATATCAAATTCTAAATCTTCATCTTTATATGGTTTTTGTAAAAATACAATAAGTAAATCACATTTTACAAGAGCTGTTCTTATAAGTCTTTCATGTACTCTATGAAAAGGTTTTCCTGATAAAATAATAGAAGATATCTCTTTTGCTTCTAGTTCTTGTACTGTTTGCTTAATAAGTTTTAGATTTGCTTGTATATTATCAAAGTCAACAGTATATTTACCACAAACAGCCAACGAGCCCAATCTTCTATACGTATCTTTTACCCCTTTATGCTCGGGATTGTTTGTACCATATATCTTTTGAACTCTTTTGTCTTTATCTACAGGAAATATCTCATCTACAATTATATCTCCACAAACTTGATTATCACATACAAGAATAATTTTTTCGCCTTTTTGAGCATTTTTTAGTACATCATGATTTCTTTTACCCTCAGGTGCAAGTATAAAAGAAAAAGGGAAAATACCATCTTTGTGTTTTCCTTTTTCATTTACTTTTTCTGATTCCTCTTGCGTCATCAACGATGTAACTGGTTTTAATAAACCGTCTCTTGCCATAGCTAATGTAGCTACAGCTTCTTTATCTATAAAAAGTGATTTAGCTAGAGTTTCCATGATATTAGTTGAATTTTGGTTCTAAAACAGGAACTACTTGTTTTTTTCTACTAAGACAACCATCTAACCAAAACTTACCATCCACTATCTCTTTATCAAAAGCTTTTTGAATAATATCTTCATGCGAAGAAGCTACAAGTACTTCACTTCCCATAGCCATAATATCAGTTAAAAGTAGAAGTACAGTATCTAAACCATTTTCTTCTTTTAGTTTAGCAATATCTTCTTGTAAATCTTTTTTAATATTATCAAAAATTGATAAATCAACAACTTCAAGTTGTCCAATTCCAACTTTTACACCATTCATATCAAATGGTTTGTAGTCTCTCATTACAAGTTCACGTGCAGGAACTCCATCAACTGCTGATTTTACTTTGAACATCTCTAATCCTATAGCTTTAAAATCTTCAATACCAGCTATTTTAGCAAGCTCTTTTGTGATTTTTGTATCTATTTTTGTACAAGTTGGAGATTTGAATATTACAGTATCACTTAATATTGCACACATCATAGCACCTGCTATATTTTGTGGAATTTCAATTTTATAATAATCAAACATCTCTTTTACAATTGTATTTGTACAACCTACTGGTCGTATCCAACACTCAAGTGGTGTTGCAGTTGTAAGATCACCTAATTTATGATGATCCACGATTCCTACAATTGTAGCATCAGCTATATCATCTGGCGCTTGTGCTGCATCACTAAAGTCTGTTAAATAAACCTCTTCTCCTGCATAAGAAGTTTTAAGAACTGGAGCTTCTAGATTGAATTTATCCAAAATATATTGAGACTCAGGATTGATATCTCCTTGTCTTGTTGCTATTGCTTCAACTCCAATTTGGTTTTTAAGGTAAGTCATCGCTATTGCTGATATTATACTATCACTGTCTGGTATTTTATGTCCAAAAATGTTTAATGCCATTTTATTTCCTATTATTATTGTTTTCTTAAATTTAATGTATTTTATTGTATTTGATTTAAAATAAGTTTAATTCTTAATTCAGACCAAAAAACTTTAAACTTTATGTTTCTTTTTATTGTATCTATTTTGTTTTATCTATCAAAGTGTTATGGTGTTTTTGATATAATGAAAAAATTTAAAGGATAAATTTGGCAACTTATGAATATAAAAAACTAAACTCAAAAGACTTTATATCTCAATTATATAAAGATGGTTTGAAAAAAGCTAGATATTTAAATGATGAAGATGTAGAGCAAATTATATGTGAGATGGGTATTTTTAAATTTAAAGGTTATTTTAGAGCCTTTAAATTTAATATATCTAACTACAGTATAGAAGATGTATTGTTTTTATATTTATTTGATAGGTATTTATCCAAAGAGCTATTAGGTTTATGTTTAACATTTGAAGCCAAATTAAAGTCTGTATTAGTTGAGCAGAGTTATGAACAAACTGAGAATCCATTTTTTTATTTAATAAAATCAAACTATTTAAGTGAAAAGTTTAAGATAAAAAATGAAATTCTTGAAAACTGGAAAGTAAGAAGATATCCAAATAATGAATCATACACCCATTATCACTCTTATTATATACATACATATAAATTTGAAGAAAACAAAGAAAGATATTTAAAAAATATAGACTTACTGATATCTACCCAAGATACCAATTTCCCTCCATTTCATTATTTAACAGAGAGTGCAACATTTGGTATTATAAAAGCTTTTATCAATAATTTAACTATAAATAATAATGATATGGTTAATCTTGTAGCTAAAAAATTTGGATTTTATCAAATCAAAAGGTTTAAATCATATATTGAAAGAGTTAATGAGATAAGAAACAGATGTGCTCATAATAGTAGGATATTTAATAGAACTTATAGAAGTGTTACTGCATTTGGTAAGTACAAGTTTTTTAGAGGAAAAAATATCAGTGAACATGGTATTATTGATGTATATTTAACTTTATATCATCTTTTAAATAGAGTGGATAACTTTTCAGACTTTAATGATTTTTACACCCAAACTATAGATAGATTATTTGATAGTTTTTTAATAGATTATGAAACGAATATTATCTCAAATAATTTAATAAATAGATACTCTAAAGATGAATTTAATAGATTAAAAGAGTTTATAGAAAAGGGTATGGGCATAAAAAAAGCTGAACGTGCAAGCAGAGGTTCAGCGTAAGTGGAATAATTATACCGATATTCGTTATAAAATATACTTAAATCTATTTACCTAATTTGGATAAAAGAGATGTTTTATATAGAGAAATAGACTTTGATTAGTTTTTAAAGAAAGATGGAAAATAACTTTCCGTACCAATACAGACTTGGAGAGGATAATGAATTGATATAAAATCAATTTCATTAGTCACTTTAAACTTTATGTTTCTTTTTATTGTATCTATTGTTATTGTTACCATTAAAGTTACTTTTTCCAGAAGCTCCTCTTTGATTTCCAAAACCTCTATTTGATGTTTTATCTGTCACTATATCTTTTTGTTTTTGTTTTCTTATAGGGTCTTTTTCTACAAAAACTGGTTTTCTAGTCCATGGGTCCATCTCTGTGTAATACATCAATGTAGAATATGTTGATGGAGTAGGGATGAAAACTTGTACTTGCTCTGGATTTAGTTTTAGGTTTTTATTTGTAAACTCTTTTAGACTCTCCATATCTTCCATTTGACTTCCTGGATGCGCTGCAATTAAATAGTATGTCAAAAATTGTTTTTTACCACTTTTTTTGTTCATATCTTCAAAATCTGCTTTGAAATTTAGAAGAGTTTGTTTATTTGGTTTACCCATAAGTCTAAGTATATTATCTTCTGTGTGTTCAGGTGCCACTTTCATTTGACCTGAGATATGATGATCTACTAAAGTTTTAAGATATTTTTTACCAAATTTTTTATCTTCATTGATAAGATCATATCTAATTCCAGAGTTTACAAATGCTTTTTTTACATGTGGCATTTGTCTAATTTGACTAAGAAGTTCTAGCTGTTCACTATGGTCTGGTTTAAGAGCAGGGCACACAGTGGTACTTGTACATGAGATATCTGCACATACACCTTTTTTTAATTTTCGACCACATTCGTAGCCATACATATTAGCTGTAGCTCCACCAACGTCATTGATAATTCCCTTAAATTCTTTATGATTCTTAAATTCTTCTACTTCATTCACAATAGATTTTTGACTTCTACTTCGAATAGTTCGACCTTGATGTACAGAGATAGCACAAAAATTACACTCCCCATAACAACCATGATGAGTAGTAACGGAGAATTGAATCGTTTGTAAAGCTTTTACTTCACCTTGTGCTTTATAGTATGGGTGAACATCTCTTTCATATTTTAAATCATAAACTTCATCTATCTCTTCCTCTTTCATATAATCTGATGGTGGATTTTGAATAAGATATCTTGTATCATGCTTTTGACATAATCCTTTTGATGTAAGAGGTTCATTGTTGTTATAAAATTGATGAAACATATTGATAAATTCTAGCTTGTCACTTTTACATTTATCAAAACTTGGTAGTTCTATAAAATCCTCTACAGGTTCTTTACTTATATAACATATCCCTTGAATCTTTCTATAGTCTTCATTGTTTTTAATAGCAAGGGTAAGTTCTATGATACTTTTTTCAGCCATTCCATAAACTAATACATCAGCTTTACTATCAAATAAAATTGATTTACGCACTTTATTTGTCCAAAAGTCATAGTGTACAACTCTTCTAAGACTTGCTTCTATTCCTCCTATTACAATTGGAACTGTATTTTTAAAATATCTTCGTACTAGATTTGTGTATGTCATGATAGCACGGTCAGGTCGACGGTTATTAATTCCACCTGGAGTAAAGTCATCATTGTTTCTGAATTTTTTTGTAGAGGTATAGTTTGCAACCATACTATCAACTAGTCCAGCACCAACTCCCCAATAAAGTTTTGGTTCACCAAGTCTAGTAATATCAACATCATTATTGATGTCAGGTTGACATATGATACCAACTTTGTATCCTTGGTTCATAAGTATTTTACCAACTATTGCAATTCCACTATAGGGTGTATCTAAATACGTATCACCACTTATTAGTATTATATCAAGTTGATTCCAGTTAAGCTTTTCACATTCTTTTTTCGTTGTAGGTATAAACATATTGCATTATAGCTAAAATATACATATAGAAGATAAAAGTGGTACTTATACATATATTATTATAAGTTATTAATAAAAGAGCTAGTTTTTTGTATCTTCCCCTACTATTACATCAATGCCTTGCTGTGTCATCATATGTTGCTCTTTGTGCCATTTTGTAGTTTCTATCTTTGGAAAAACAGCAGACATGATATCCAAAGGTGTGCTATCCCACTCTTTTGAGTTACTTGGCATACTCCAATTTGATTCTTTAAGAACATAAGAAAAAATTTGGTTAATGATATTGTAGTTTTGCACTTTTTCTTTTTCATCACTTAATAATGATTTTACTACTTGTTTTCTTAAATCTCGTGGGTATTGCTCTTTTATTGTCTGAATGATTATCTCTTGGTTCATTATATTTTTCCTTGATATACTATTAGATCATTTTAAGTGCAGATTCTTTTAGTTCTCTTGCTGTTTTTTTACTAATTAGATCTTTCCAGTAGTTTACTTTTGTTTTATACTCTTGATCATAAAATATATGCATATTTACTGTGTAAAATGTATCATTCATAATTTTTGCATAATATGTATCATATATATTTTCTTCTTTGTCTAGTTCTTCATTTTTTAAAGCAAAGTCTTTTAGTGCGTGCATCATTGCATTTACTTTTATATTGTCTGCAAATATATCATCAAAGTCTTTCTCTTTGCTAAAGCTAGAGATTATTTCCATTATTGTATTAAATACATTTTCAGGTGAAATATCTAAATTTAACTCTTCAACTTTGTTTTCATCAAATGAACTTTCTTTTATATAAGCACCCAAAGATATATGGTAGTATAGTTCGTAAGAAGCTACTGCATCAACTAAATTTTCTCTTTTAAAATATTTTGTTACTAAATCATGTTTTTTCATAGTGTTATTTTAGTAGATATACTATTTTATACAGCTTATGAAATGAATACTAATTCATTGCTACATATAAAAAGAAGTACACTAAAGTTTAAGAGTGTTATAACTTTGCTTCATTTATTTTTTATATAATCATCTACATTCAAACAAAATTTTTTAAGTAGTTTAACACTTATTTGTTATCAGTCAATATTTTACCTTGAAGAAAATTTAGCTCTAATGTTCGTACAAGATTGAGTTCTTCTTTTGAGTCAATATGTTTTATCAAAGTTTGAGTATTGTTTTCATTTGCAAAAGTAATTACAGAGTTTAAAAGTTTTTTATATGATTGATTGTGCATGATTTTTGATAAAATTTGTTTGTGTATTTTTATATACGATGCTTGTTTTACATCTTCAAAAGAGATAGTATATGCTGAATCAAAAAACAATGATATCATAAATTCAAATTTATTTTTAATTAACCACTTGATTATTTTTTGTTCTGTTTCAAAATCAATTTTGTTTAGTGTTTCTTGGTGTGTGATACTTATTATGATTCTATTTCTGTATTTACTTAGATAATCTTTCCAAAATATTCGATACTCTTTTTTCTTAAAAACTACAGCATCAAAATGCAATATTAGCTTTTTTGATATATCTGAGTTATTAATTTGATGTTGTTTATTTTTCTTCTCTAAAAGAAAAAATAACTTACAGTTAGAATGAATTTTAGCAAAAAAATCAGAGCAGGATATCTCTTCATTCTTGAGTTTAAATTTTGACAATGCTTCATAAGCAAAGACTTCATCTGTACCTTTTTTTGATATTGGTAAATAAATAGTAGAATATGTTGAGTGTGAGATAAACTTTTTTATATAATTTTTTTTCATTTAGAATAGTAGTATAAAATTATTTCATTTTAGTGACAAGTATTGAATTATTATATTTATATATTATTGTGAATATACTATAGTAAAATGGTTGGGATTATATATCTTGATGACTATAACTAAGTATAGATAGTTTAAGCCTTTTTTAAAGCATTAAGGATACAATTATAAAAATTAAACTATAAGGAATATTAATGAATCATTTGAAAACACTAGTTTTTTTATTGTGTATAGCATATAGTGCAAATGCCCAGATTATTAATCACTCAGAAAATACGAAAAAAGATACAAAGACTAATCTTATTTGGCAAGATAGTAAAGATGTGACAAGTACTAAAAGAACATTTGCTGATGCTAAAAAGTATTGTGAAGACTTAGAGCTAGATGGAATTAGTTCTTGGGAATTACCTGGTTTTTTAGAACTTTTTTCAATAGTAAATACAAAAGCTTACAATCCAACTATCTCTAAAAAATTTGAGCATATTGTCTCAAAAAATTATTGGTCTGCTAAAACATTTGGTCATGCTTCAAGTCAAGAAGCATTTGTTGTTTATTTTTTATCTGGGGCATTCAATAGAGAAAAAATGGATCAAAAGTTTTTTGTGAGATGTTATAGTAAATAAAAAATTTACTTTTAGTAAAACTCGATTTCACAAACTACTTGAGCATGGTCACTTTGTATCAATGAACCATGCTGATTGTTATAAAAATGCTTATCAAATATCTCATAAGAATTTATCTTTCCTATTGCATTTTTTTCTTTTTTATTAAACTCTTTTGAAACAAAAATATAATCTAGTACATTTCCGCACCCCTCAAAATAACTAGTAGCTGTTCGTTTGATCTTTTTTTGTTCAGGATGAGGATTGTAAATCTTTTTATCATACAAATTATAAACATCATATAGAATATAAGTGTCTTTTGGATTATCATCATGATATGATTTATTTGAAAGTGCTTCAATAGTAAGTGAAAATTCTTTATCATTTAAATCGCATATAGAGATGATAGGTGAAGTAGTGTTTTGAAAATCGTAAAATAAAGATGAAGTTTCACAAAGTCTTTGTTTTAATGCTTTTGATAGATTTTCTTCTAAAGCTTGTTTTGTTTTGTTTTTTTTCTCTATCAAGGTATGATTTTCACTGAAGCTGTATTCAAGCTCGTTGAGTCTATTTGATTTAAAATGATTCACATACACAGTAATTTTCTTCTCATTTGGAAGTTTGATTAGAGCTTTAATTGGAACTCTTGAAAATTTAAATGTACCTTCATACTTATGATTTAAAATGCTTTTTTGATCTATTGGTACTTCTTGAACTTCTAGTATTGGATATTTTGATGCTAAAGCAACAGTTGTACTTATAAATATATGGGGATCTTGATTATCTACTTTTGCATTATCTACAGTAACAAAATAATCAAATCCAAGCTCTTTAGTAAGTTTTTCTAATGCATCTTTTGAAAAAACCTCTTGAAATCCAATGATATCACAATCCATCTCTTGAATTTGTTTTTTAATCCAAGATATTTTTTCTTGCCACTTTACTATTGAAAAGGTCTCTTTTTTTGTATACCAAGAATAGGGTGGTTCTACAAATTGAAAAAGATTGAAAGTTCCGACGCGTAATATTTGCATTTGTTCTCTTTTATTATTATGATTTTTCATTTTATATTAAATATACTTAAATGTAGAAAATTATCTATTAAGGTTTGATAATTTTATTTTTTCCTTTATTAATAGATTTAGAATAGTAAAATAATATTAAATTTTATTTTAAGTAGTATAAAATCGATAATAAAGTATCTAAATTAAGAATTGTAAACTTACTCAAATAGACTATAAATAGAGCTCTAATCGACTATGAATAGCAATTCAAATAATCTAACAAAAACTATAAGCTAAAATAAGCTAAAATGTATAACAAAAGATTTAAAGAAGGAAGATTAATATGTTTAATTTTGGGAAAACAGAAGAAGAGTCTGGACGACTAAGTGCAATGGAAGAAAATTTTGCAATTATATCATTTAAACCAGATGGTACAATACTACATGCAAATGATAATTTTCTGAATGCATTAGGATATTCACTAAATGAAGTTGCTGGTCAACATCATAGAATGTTTTGTGATAGTACATATACAAGTTCAAATGAATATAGTAATTTTTGGAGAGATTTAGTTAATGGGATGTCTCAAATAGATGAGTTTGAAAGAAGAAAGAAAAATGGTAGTTCTAGTTGGATTAAAGCTTCATATACTCCTGTAAAAGACAAAAGTGGGAAAGTGACTCGTGTTGTTAAGTTTGCTCAAGATAGTACTAAAGATCATGATTTTGTAGATGATGTTACTAAATTTGTACATACATTAAAATCAGGAGATATGACAGCTAAAATTGAAAAAAGTTCTGATACAGAAAGTTTAATTGAGCTTAAAAAGTTGTTATTGGAATTGCAAGATTATTTAGAACATGCAGTTGCTCGTGATATAAATGTTCTTACTGATATCTTAGATAAATTTAGTAAATATGATTATACTCCACGATTTTCGGATGCTTATGGAAAAGTTGCTATAGGTGTAAATACATTGGGTGATGCAATCTCAATGATGCTTGTAGAAAATAAATCAAATGGATTGGCTTTAGAAAATAGCAGTGATGTATTACTAAAAAATGTAGATATATTAAATCAAAATGCAAATGAAGCGGCAACGTCTCTAGAGGAAACAGCAGCATCTTTGGAAGAGATAACTGGTAATATTACTAGCAATACTAGCAATATTATTAAGATGTCAACGCTTGCATCAAATCTAAATGATTCTGCTACTCATGGTGAAAATTTAGCAAACCAAACAACAAATGCAATGAATGAGATAGATCAAGAAGTAAATGCAATAAACGATGCTATTGCAGTGATAGATCAAATTGCTTTTCAAACAAATATTTTATCTCTTAATGCTGCTGTTGAAGCTGCAACAGCAGGTGAAGCTGGTAAAGGTTTTGCGGTTGTTGCACAAGAGGTAAGAAATCTAGCATCAAGATCAGCAGAAGCTGCAAATGAGATAAAGTCTTTAGTATCTAATGCAACAACAAAAGCAAATGATGGTAAAAAAATTGCAGATGATATGATAAGTGGATATACAACACTAAATGATAATATCTCTAAAACAATTAGTTTAATTAAAAATGTAGAGATGTCTTCTAAAGAGCAAAAAACAGGAATTGAACAAATCAATGATGCTGTTAACTCACTAGATCAAAAAACACAACAAAATGCAGTGATTGCGTCTCAAACTCATAATGTAGCTGTTGATACAGATAAAATTGCAAAACTAGTTGTAGATGATGCAAATACAAAAGAGTTTATAGGTAAAGAAAAGGTAAAAGCAAAAGATGTTGGAAATAATAATATGGTTTCAACTCCAGCTATTCAATCTAAACCAACAAATGTATCTACTCAATCTTCACAATCTATAAGACCAATATCTTCAAATAATTCACAAGATGAATGGGCAAGTTTCTAAAACTTGCCTTTAGGTTCTGATAAATAAAACTGAACTAAGATTTGACATAAAAAAGGCAAGATTTTCATCTTGCCTTTTTATTACTAAAAGTATAACTACTAAGCTTCAGTTTTTCTAATTCTCAATGCTAACTCTTTAAGTTGCTCATCACTTACAACATCTGGTGCAGATGTAAGAAGACATTGTGCTTTTTGTGTTTTAGGGAATGCGATAACATCTCTGATACTATCAGTTCCAGCCATTAACATAATCATTCTATCAAAACCTAAAGCAAATCCACCATGTGGAGGTGCACCAAACTCTAATGCGTCCAGTAAGAAACCAAATTTTTCTCTTTGTTCCTCTTCACTTATATTCATAAGATCAAATACTTTATTTTGAATATCTTTTTTATGTATTCTGATAGATCCACCACCAAGCTCTGTACCATTTAATACAATATCGTAAGCAATTGATTCAATAGCTTCTAAATCAGATACGTCATCTAAAGATTTAGGCATTGTAAATGGATGATGTAATGCTTTTGTTTTACCATCTTCTGTTTCAAACATTGGAAAGTCAACAACCCATAAGAACTCAAAAGTATCTTCTTTGATAAGATTCATTTGATTTGCAAGTTCTATTCTAAGTCTTCCCATATAATCCCATACAAGTTTCTTAGCCCCAGCTCCAAAGAATATAACATCTCCAACATCTAGTTCACATCTGTCAACTAACTCTTGTAGTTTTTCAGGTGTTTCTTCGAAGAATTTATTTAATGGACCTTTAAGACCATCTTCTTTCATTTGGAAGTATCCAAGTCCAGAAGCTCCGAATTTTCTAACGTAATCTTCGAAACCTTTCATTTGTCTTTTTGAGAATACATTGTCACCATTTGGTACTTTAAGTGCTTTGATTCTGTTGTTTACTTTATCTTTAGCAATATTTGAGAAGATATCTAAAGTACAAGCTTCAAAGATATCAGAAACTTCTGTCATCTTTAAATCATATCTCATATCTGGCTTATCTGAACCATAGTTTTCCATAGCTTCGTTGTAAGTCATTCTAGCAAATTTAGTTGGTACATTTTTCCCACAAGCTGTAAAAGTATCATGAATTAATTTTTCAGCTACTTTGATAACATCTTCTTGATCACAAAAAGACATCTCAACATCTATTTGAGTAAATTCAGGTTGTCTATCAGCTCTTAAGTCTTCATCTCTGAAACATTTCGCAATTTGGAAATATTTATCAAATCCAGAAACCATTAAAAGTTGTTTGAATAATTGAGGAGATTGTGGAAGTGCATAAAACTCACCATTGTGAACTCTACTTGGTACTAAATAATCTCTTGCTCCCTCTGGAGTTGATTTTGTTAAGATTGGAGTTTCAACATCTAAGAAATCCATCTCATTTAAACAGTTTCTAATAGCAATGTTTGCTGTTGATCTTAGCTTGAAAATATCGTAAGATTTTGTTGATCTTAACTCTAAAAATCTATTTCTTAGTTTAATCTCTTCATTTACTTTTTCATCATTTAACTCAAAAGGCATAGGTTTTGATCTGTTCTCTATAATTAAGCTATCAAGAACGATCTCAATTTTACCAGTAATAAGGTTTGGATTTTCAAGACCTTCACCTCTTGCACGAACTTTTCCTGTTGCTATTAAAACATACTCGTCTCTTACTCCTTCAGCAACTTCCCAAGCAGTTTTGTTGTCTGTAGGGTCACACACAAGCTGAACTAAACCATCTTTATCTCTTAAATCAATAAATATAAGACCACCATGGTCTCTTCTGCTATTTACCCAACCAGCTACGGTTACCGTTTCTCCAATATTTTTTTCTGTTACTTTTGTACAATAATGTGTTCTCAATATCTTCCCTTTTAATTCTATTTATTAACAATATTTTGCGATTATATCTAAAAAAT